>Ga0335073_10000214_pt1 | contig 72625 bp, 63 predicted proteins | sample Lox_Sample_22_FD_207093 | JGI IMG/M metagenome (GOLD analysis project Ga0335073, IMG submission 207093) | Soil microbial communities from Loxahatchee National Wildlife Refuge, Florida, United States - Lox_Sample_2.2 | ecosystem: Environmental > Terrestrial > Soil > Wetlands | place: USA... | reverse complement strand
ATTAGGATTTGAGGGACGTGGGTTCTGCCGTTTGCCTCCCGGCGAGCTGGCTTGGTCATGACAGGCGGGAGACGGGAATGAGTTTCGGTTCGGACGCCTCGCCCAGCGGTGTGGGCGGTAATGTCGTGAAGTTTCCCGGCTCGGTGAGCGGCGGGCGCAGCGTCTGGCAGCGCGTTCGGCAGCGCAGTGTGTCGGGGTTGACGGTGCACGGCTTTACGGTGAGCGTCGTGCTTCTCGCGACAGCCGGGGTCGGCATCGGATTATGGAGTTTCAACGCGGCGAGCCCGCCGCGTTACGTGACCGTCCCGGCGGGCCGCGGCCCGGTTACCCGCGCCGTGACGGCGATCGGAACGATCAATCCGGCGCAGACCGTCGTCGTCTCGGCTGCTGTCTCCGGCATCGTCCAGCATATCGCTTGCGACTACGACGGCAAAGTCAAGGCCGGACAGGTCTGCGCCACGATCGATCGGCGTTCCTATCAGGCCGCACTCGATCAATATTCCGGTCAGCTCCTGCGCGATCAGGCGATCCTCGAAAAGGATCGCGCCGATCTCGCGCGACTGCACCGGCACATCGCCGATATTCCATTCGCGCGTCAGCAGATCGCCGCGCAGTCGCTCGTCATCAGCCGCGACGAGGGCACGGTGAAGATTGACCAGGCGCTGGTCGACGGCGCAAAGCTCAATCTCAGCTACACCGACATTGTCGCACCGGCCGACGGCGTCGTGGTCGCGCGCAATGTGAGCGAGGGCCAGGCGGTCGCCGCCAATGCGGCAGCTTTGTTTGTCATTGCCGCAGATCCGCGACATGTGGAAGTCGATGCCGATCCCGGGCACGGCGATGTCGGCGCCATCCAGCGCGGCGACCCGGCGACGATGACGGTCGAAGGTCTGCCTCACCGTGTTTTTCACGGCACCGTGAGTCAGGTGCGCCGGTCAGTTCAGAGCGGACAAGCGACGACGGGTTATGACGCCGTGGTCGCCGTCGAGAACCCCGATCTCGCGCTCAAGCCCGGCATGACCGCATCGACGCAGATCGTCGTCGACCAGCGGGATAATGTCCTGCGCGTGCCGGACCGGGCGCTGCAGTTCGCGCCGACCGTCGCCAAAGCGCAGGCCTCCGTTCCGCCGGAAACGGACCAGCCTCAGATCTGGGTGCTGCGGGGCAGTACGCCGGTCGGGGTGTATGTTGTCACCGGGCTCGATGACGGCAAATTCACCGAAATCGCGCAGGGCGAGCTTCATCCCGGCGATCAGGTCATCGTGGGCGAGAACCGGCCGCAGGCGCAGGTTGCTCCTTCAGGCGCACCGTAAGGGAGCTGACAGGGCGCGGCGCTTCTTTGCTGGCGGCGTCCTTACTCGCCCTTCCATTGCGGCGGGCGCTTGGTGAGAAACGCGTCCAGCCCCTCGCGGAAATCCTTGCTCATGTAGCACATGAGGATGAGGTCCTGGCCCTCCTCGCGGGTGAGCCGGCGCTGCAGGCGGGCAAGCGCCTGTTTGGTGGCATTGAGCGTCAGCGGCGCATTGCCGGCAATAAGGCCGGCGAGCTCGTCGGCGCGCTTCTGCAGTGCGGGAATATCTTCGACAATTTCAGTGAGCAGACCGACGCTGAAGGCTTCTTCGGCGCCGACCAGGCGCGCAGTGAAAATGATATCCTTGACGCGCGCCGGTCCGATCAGGGCGGTAAGGCGGCTGATATTCGACATCGACAGGCAATTGCCGAGCGTACGCGCGATCGGGAATCCCATGCGCGTGCTTTTGGTGCCGATGCGCAGATCGCAGCAGGCGGCGATGCCGCCGCCGCCGCCGGTGCAAGCCCCGTTGATCACGGCGATGGTCGGCACGCGGCATTTTTCGAGTTGGGTCAACACACGGTCGATGCGCTCCTCGTAGTCGAGCGCGTGCTGCGGGGTGGTAAAGGCGCGGAACTGATTGATGTCGGTACCCGACGCGAAGGCCTTGTCGCCGGCGCCCTGGAACATCAGGACCTTGATCGAATGATCCTTGTTCGCCTCTTCGCAGATTGCCGCGAGCCGCTCGTACATTTCGAACGTGAAGGCATTGCGGGCCTGCGGGCGGTTGAATGTGACCTTTCCGATGCCGTCCTTGAGGTCGTAAAGAATGTCATCGGAGGTCGCGGTCTTCTGGTCCATACATCACCGTTTCTTGGCAATTCCACCGTCGGAACGCCACCTTAGAGCATCAACCGGGAAAGGGGAAATTCAGGCGGGCTCGGCGACGCGGCCGAGGATGGCGCGCAGTTCCGGGATGCAGGAACCGCAATTGGTGCCGGCGCGCAGTTTCTTGCCGATCTCGGCGACGGTCGCGGCCTCGCCTTTGGCGATCGCCTCGCGAATGGCGGGAAGTCCGACGCCGAAACACGCGCACACGATCGGGCCGGTTTCGGCGGTGCCGTCGCTGGCCGATCCGGACAACAGGATACGGCGGTCGCGCTCTTCGATTTTGTCGGCCTCGAACAGTCCGCGCACCACGTCCCAGGACGGCAGCGTATCCGCGGGGCCGACGAACAGGCAACCGTCGAGGCGGCCGGCGCGAAAGGCGGCGATGCGTGTCAGTCCGCGCCGTTCGTCCACATATTCGGCGATATCGGCGTCCGCGGGCATGAGTTCTTGCGCGATCTCGCGCCAGACCGCAGGCGGCTCGCTGGTGGCAAACAGAAGACCCGCGCCGCCGCTCACAGCCTGGCGGGCGAACCACGTGCCGGCCGGGAGTGCAATGGGACGGCGCGTCAGCGCGAATCCGCGATAGGCGAATTTGATCGGTTCGACGCGCGCCGGCGTCGCCTTGGCTTCCGGTTGCCCGGAGTGGGGATCGTAATGTGCCGTCGCCATTTCGCCGACGCGTGCGTCGGTCGCGGTGGCGTCGCTCCAGTGAATGGGGGCGAAGATCGAGCCGCGGCGCTGGCCCGCCGCGACGACGACCTTGAGGATGGTCGTGCCGTGCCGGGTTGTCACTTTGGCATGGCCGTCGTGGCTGACGCCGACAGTTTTGGCGTCGGCCGGATTGATCTCGACAAACGGTTCCGCGGTGTGGGCGGCGAGACGCGGACTTTTGCCGGTGCGCGTCATGGTGTGCCACTGATCGCGGACGCGTCCGGTATTCAGGCGCAGCGGATAGACGGCATTGGTCGCGTCGCGCAATGCCGGCGGCTGCGGCGCCACGAATTGTCCGCGCCGGTCTTCGGTGAAGAAGCCGCCGGCGGCAAAGAAGCGCTTGTCGCCTCGCGCTTTGCCTTGCACCGGCCACATCACCGAATTGAGATCCTGATAGGCGTCGTTGCTGAGTTCAGCCAGCGCGCCGATGTCAAAATCACGCTCGCCGTGATTTTCAAATGCGGACAGCGCCGCGTGTTCGCGGAAGACGTCGGCCGGGTGGTCGTAATTGAAGGCGGCGGCGAAGCCGAGGCGGCGCGCGACTTGGCTGATGATCCACCAGTCGGGCCGCGTCTCGCCGGGCAACGGCAGGAAGGCGCGCTGACGCGAAATCCGCCGCTCCGAATTGGTGATAGTGCCGTCTTTCTCGCCCCAGGCGGCGGCAGGAAACAGAATATGCGCGCCGGCTTCGATCGTGTCGGTGTTGAGAACATTGTCGGACACGACAAACAGATCGAGCTTGCGCAAGGCGGCGCGCACGGCACCGGCGCGCGGCATCGACACCGCCGGATTGGTGCCCATGACCCACAGCGCCTTGATCGCGCCGCGGTCGACGGCTTCGAACATATCGACGGCTTTCAGCCCTTCGGCTTCGGCCATGTTGGGCGCGCTCCAAAATCGACGGACCCGATCGCGGTCGGCCGGAGCAAAACCCATATGCGCGGCAAGCTGATTGGCGAGACCGCCGACTTCGCGGCCGCCCATGGCGTTGGGCTGGCCGGTCAATGAAAACGGCCCCATGCCGGGGCGGCCGATGCGTCCGGTGGCCAGATGCACATTTATAATGGCATTGACCTTGTCGGTGCCTTGCGCGGACTGATTGACGCCTTGCGAATAGCAGGTGACCACCCGCTCGGTCCTGGCAAACAGCTTGAAGAACTGGGCGACATCGGCTTCCTTGAGCCCCGCGATGCGCGCGGCCGCGCTTGAGTCCGCGGCAATCTCGCGCGCCCGCGCCAGCGCCTCGACGAAGCCTTTGGTGTGCCGCTCGATATAAGTGTAGTTGGGCGCCCGCGTATCGGCGAGATGGGACAACAGGCCGCTGAACAGGGCGGTGTCCATGCCGGGCGCGATCGGCAGAAACAAATCAGCCTCGTTGGCTGTCGCCGTGCGCCGCGGATCGATGACGACAAGCTTTGTTCCGCGCTCGCGCCGCGCGGCGACCATGCGCTGAAACAGGATGGGATGGCACCACGCGGTGTTCGAGCCGACCAGGACGATCAGGTCGGCCTGGTCGAGATCGCGATAGGTGCCGGGCACCGTGTCGGCGCCGAAGGCGCGCTTATGGCCCGCGACCGATGACGACATGCACAGGCGCGAGTTGGTGTCGACATTGGCCGAGCCGATGAAGCCCTTCATCAGCTTATTGGCGACGTAATAGTCTTCCGTGAGCAATTGGCCGGACAGGTAGAAGGCGACCGCGCTCGGTCCGTGACGGTCGACGATGTCGCGGAGCCCCTTGCCGACGCGGTCAAGCGCGTCGGCAAAGCTCACACGCGCCAGCGTGCCGTCGGTGCGGCGCATCATGGGATGCAGCAGGCGCTGATCCAGGCTCAGCGTCTCGCCGAGCGCCGAGCCCTTCGAACAAAGCCTGCCGAAATTCGCCGGATGCTCGGGGTCGCCCGAGATCGCGGCACCCCCGGTTCCATCGGGCGCCGCGAGCACGCCGCAGCCGACCCCGCAATACGGGCAGGTTGTGCGCACCGCGGGGGAGTGGGAAAGCGGGGCATTCATATAATGCCCCGCTCAATAGACGTCGGCCTGATAGCGGTGCTTGGCTTTGAGGTCGGCCAGAAATCTGACGGCCTCGGGGGGCGTGCAGCCGCCATGCTCGGCAATGACGTCGATCAGCGCCGCTTCGACATCCTTCGCCATGCGCTGCGCATCGCCGCAGACATAGATGTGCGCGCCGTCGTTGATCCAGGACCACAGGTCGCGGCCAACCTCGCGCATGCGGTGTTGCACATAGACTTTCTCTTTGCCGTCGCGCGACCAGGCCAGCGTGAGCCGGGTCAGGAAGCCGGCCGAGCGCATCGGCAGCAGTTCGTCATCATAAAAGAAGTCGCAATTGCTGCGCTGATGGCCGAAGAACAGCCAATTGCGGCCGGGCGCTTTCGATGCGAGGCGGTCGCGCAGAAAGGCACGGAATGGAGCGATGCCGGTGCCCGGACCGATCATGATGATCGGTTTCGACGGATCCTGTGGCAGCGCGAAATGCTGCGCTTTCTGGACATAGATCTTGATCTTGTCGCCCGGCGCCAAGCGGCCGCCGAGGAAGGTCGAGCAGACGCCGAGCCGGGTGCGCTTGTCGATTTCATAGCGCACCGCATCGACCGTCAGTGAGACACGGCCGGGATCGGATTTCAACGACGAGGAAATCGAATAGACGCGTGGCTGCAGCGGATCGAGCGCTTCGATGAAAGCTTCCGGGTCGGGCCGCAGATTGGAAAACTTCTGCAGCGCCGCGAGCACGTCCATGGTCGCGGCATCGCCGTCAGGATCCTCCCCCGACGCCAGGCGTTTTGCCTTCTGTTTGCGCTCGCCGCCGGAGATATAGGAGAACAACTGGAACAGCATGTCGGGCGCAGGCGACAGCGAGACGCCGTCGATGAGCTCTTCGCGCAGCGTGCGGTCGCCGATGGGGAAATCCGGCGGCGCGTGGAGCGCGGCGATGATGGCATCGACCAGAGCAGCGTCGTTGGCCGGGAATATCCCGAACGAGTCGCCGACTTCGTATTGCAGTCCGGTTTCGCCAAGATCGATCTCGATGTGCCAAGTCTCCTTCTCCGAGCCGTCTTTGTTCAAGCGACGGCGTGAGACAAATGTCGCGTAGGTTGGATTGTCACGCGAATAGCCGACCGGCACGACGAGCGTAGGCTTTGCCGGCGCCGCTTCGGCGGCCGTCGTCTGGGCGGCGGGCGCGGCGTCGAGCTCCTCGTAAAGCCGTTTGAGCGCGCGAGAGGTCTCTTTGCCCCCCGGCACGCAGAGGTTCAGCCGCTTTTCCGACTTGGCGAACAGCGCGTCCGCATAATCCTTGCAGTTATAGCCGCATTGGCCGCAGTCCTGCTGCGCCATCGCCGCCATCAGGCGCCGCGGCAGCGGCCTGCCTTCGGCGAGCTTCATGCGGTCGGTCATCGGCATGGCCGGATCGTGCCAAGGAGCTCCATCGTCGGCGCCGTCGTCGACTGCGGCGGCCGCCGGCGCTGCCGCGCCGCCGAGCAGGCCGTTCAGCAATTGCGCAGAGTCCGCCGGCGACAGCGCCGTGACTCCCTCCAGCCCAAACAATCCGGCAAAGAGCCCGTTCAGCCACAGCCGCTGCTCCGGCGTGAACGGCGCCGTCTCGGGAATGAACGACGGAATCGGCGGGCGCGGCGTCACGCTCATTCTGCGGCCTCCTGTTCGGCCATCGCCTTCAAAGCGTCGATGTCGTGGCGGCGCGCGAAGACGAGGAAGTTCTCCTCGGGCGAGGCGCGATGCGCGACATAGCTCTTGAGAATGCGTTCGACGATGCGCGGCGCGTCGTCAGCGACGACATCGTGATAAAGTTCGCGCCCGATCGCGGCATGCGGACCGAAGCCGCCGCCGATAAAGATGTGATAGCCCTCGATCGGATCGGCATCTTCGTTCACCTGGACCTTGCAGGCGAGAAGACCGATCTCCGAGATGAAGTGCTGCGCGCAGGAATGATGGCAGCCGGTCAGATGGATATTCACCGGCGTGTCGAGCGCCACGCGGGTCTCGCACCAGCTCGCGATCTCTTCGGCGTGACGCTTGGTATCGGACGCGGCGAACTTGCAGCCGACATTGCCGGTGCAGGCAACGAGGCCGGAGCGGATGGCGTTGGCCTGAACGCCGAGCCCGAGCGCTTCGATGCGCGCCTGTGCATCGGCAAGCCTCTCCGTCGGCACGCCGGAAATCAGCAGGTTCTGCCACACGGTGAGGCGAATATCGCCGTCGCCGCATTCGCGGGCGATATCGGCGAGCCCGCGCATTTGCGGCACCGACAAGCGGCCGACCGGCAGCACGACGCCGATCCAGTTGAAGCCGTCCTGCTTCTGCCGATGGATGCCGATATGGGCCGTGCGGCTGAAGTCGGGCCGCGGCGCTATGGCGCCGGGCACGGCGCGATCGAGCTTGCGGCCGAGCTTTTCTTCCATGAGCGTGAGAAACTTTTCCACGCCCATGGCATCGAGCACATATTTCAGCCGCGCCTTGGTGCGGTCGGTCCGGTTGCCATGATCGATAAAGACGCGAACCACGGCATCGGCCACCATGCAGGCGTCCTTCGGCTGCACGACAACGCCGGTCTCGCGGGTGAAATCGCGATGGCCGGTGATGCCGCCAAGGCAGAGCTTGAACCAAATGCCGGGCGTGAGCCCAAAGCCGTCGTTGACCTCGACCGCCTGAAAGCCGATGTCGTTGGTGTCCTCGAGCACCGGAATCGTGCCGGCGCCGTCGAAAGCGACATTGAATTTGCGCGGCAGGCCGTAGAGCGAACGATCATTGAGAATGTGGAAGTGCCATTCACGCGCAAAGAGGCGGGTATCGATCAGTTCTTGCGGATCGATTCCGGCCGTCGGCGTGCCGGTGACATTGCGGATGTTGTCGGCGCCGGAGCCGCGCGAGCAAAGGCCGAGGTCCTGAACGGCTTCGACCACCGCAACGGCGTTGGCCGCGGTGATCTCGCGGATCTGGATATTGGCGCGGGTCGTCACATGCGAATAACCGCCGCCATATCGCTCGGCGAGGTCGGCGAGGCCCGAGAACTGTCCGGCTTTGAGGATGCCGTTGGGAATGCGCAGCCGGCACATGTAGGAATTCTGGTTCGGCGCCACATAGAACAGGCCGAAAAAGCGCCAGCGGAAATTATCGGGCGGCTTTGGATATTCACCCTTGGCGGCGTGCTCCTTCAGCCGCTCATAAGTGTCAAACGGATGCTGCTCGCGCTTGAACTTCTCTGGATCGGACAGTTTGCCGCCGGAAGCCATCACCCGGTTCTGCGCCTTCAAAGCCGCAGCATCGGGTCCGACGGGCTCGGGTTCGGCCGCCGCGGCTGCAGGTGCCGCGGCGCCGGCCACGCTTTTAGCGGCCTTGGCGATCTGGATGCCGGCGACGAAGCCTTCCAGATATCGCTTCTGCTCCGGCTCGAAATCGCCGGTCTGCGTGCCGGCCGCGCCTCTGAGATCGGCCTCGCTCATTCAGCGGGGACTCCTGTCGGAGCCGTGAGCGGCGCGGGCGCGGTGCTGCGCGGCTTGTGCGTCAGGTAAAGCGCAAGGCCGGTGAAGACGAAGCCGCCGAGCAGATTGCCGAGCGTCACCGGGATCTGATTCCAGATCCACCATTCCGCGACACTGACTTTGGCTCCCATCATCATGCCGGTTGGAATAATGAACATATTGACGACGGAGTGCTCGAAGCCCTGCGCGAAGAAGATGAAGACCGGCATGTAAGCGCAGGCGATCTTGCCGATGGTCGACGTCGTCGTCATTGCGGCAACGATGGCGAGGCAGACCATCCAGTTGCACAGGATCGCCTTGACAAAGACGGTGATCATGCCGGCGGCGCCGAGCGCCTGATAGGCGACGGTCTTGGCTTCGGCGACCGCGATGATCTTGGCGGCAACGCCGGCCGGCGCCGCGGTGCCGAAGTTGGTCAGCGTAATCGCCAGAAGCGCGCCATAGAGCACGCTGCCGATGAGATTGCCGAGAAATACCCAGCACCAATTGGCAACGGTGCTGCCGGCGCTGCCGTCGCCGTCGACCCATGACAATGGCACGAGACCGAAGCTGCCGGTCACGAGATCGAGGCCGAGCAGCACGATCAAGATCAAGCCGACGGGAAAGATCAGCGCGCCGACCAGCGGTTGATTGGTCTGGACGATGCCGGTGAGGGCAAGGCTCGTCGCGGCGGCGAGGATTGCGCCGGCGAGACCGCCACGGATGACGAGGTCAATGGGAGATAGCGCTAGCTTCACGCGCGCGGTATTGACCATGGCTGTCGCGAGGTCCACAGGTTTGACGTAGTCCATTGCAATTCTCTCCTTCTTCAATTTCCCGCTGATGCCGCCGATTCAACGGCGTGAGCAGCGACGATGTGGGCGAGTGGGTGAGCCGACGCTTGGGGCGCTTGATGCAGGCCGCGTGTTGACGCGACGTCCGTTCTGCTTGCCGGGTCGCGCTTTGCTTTGGGACTTGCTTTGCGCTCGACGAAAGCGCGGCCGAAGACGAGATCCTGACGAATGCATTCGATCGAGGCGCCGGTGCGAAGGAGCTCGAGATACCAGCGCGCATCGGCGGCGTCGCCGTAAAGCACCGCGCCGATCAATCGTTCGTCCCGGATCACCAATTTGCGATAAGTGCCAAGGCCGGCATCGGCGAGCACGATCGTTTCGGAGCCCGGCGCGCCGAGAAAATCGCCGGCCGAGAAGACATGAACGCCCGAGACTTTCAGATTTGTGGCGTTCACGCTGCCGGTATAAGTGGCGTCGCGCCCGGCAAAACGTTCGGCGAGCACGTGGGCCTGATCGTTGGCGGGCTCCACGAGACCGTAGCAGGTGCCGCGGTGTTCGGCGCATTCGCCGATGGCAAAAATGTTCGGGTCGCTGGTTGCAAGTCGATCGTCGACCACGATGCCGCGGTTGACGGCAAGATTGGCCGAACGGGCGACTTCCGCGTTGGGCGCGATTCCAACCGCAACAACGACCGTATCCGCTGGCAGGATACGACCGTCCTTCAGCTCGACCGCTTCGACGCGATCATGGCCGACAAACCTGGCGGTTGCCGCTTCGAGCTCGATCGTGATTCCTTTAGCTTCGACTGCGCGCTTGAGGAGCGCGGCTGCGCGTTCGTCGAGCTGCCGCTCCATCAGCCGATCCATGAGATGTACCAGCGTGACGGTGACGCCGGCTTTGGCCAATCCGTAAGCGGCTTCGATGCCCAACAAGCCGCCGCCGATCACGACGGCGCGCGAACCGCGGCGGGCGGCGCGAACGATAGACTCGGTATCGGCGAGATCGCGGAACGTCAGCACACCCGGCAGTTCGATGCCTGCGATCGGCAGGCGAATGGCGCGCGAGCCGGTGGCGAAGACGAGCTTGGCGAAGGGCAGGGTGGTGCGGTCCTCGAGCGTGACCGTGCGTGCCGCGGCATCGACTGCGATCGCGGCCGTGCCGTAGCACAGCGTCACGCCGTGCTTGCGCCACCAATCGGCCGGCTTGACCGTGATATCGCCAGCCGACACTTCGCCGGCCAGCACCGACGACAGCAGGACGCGGTTATAGGCGAGCCGCGGCTCCTTGCCGACGACGGCGATGGCGTAGCGGCCGAGCGCGCGTTGCGACAGCTCTTCGCAGAGTTTTGCCGCGGCCATGCCGTTGCCGATGATGACGAGAGGTTCGCTCATGGACGTTCCATTCTCCTGTCGCTATTCGGCCGCAGCGCTGCGGCCGTAAGCTTCGGCGATCATGAAGTCGGAAAGGACCGTGTAGGCTCGCGTCCATGCCGCCTTGAGTTCGGGAGTCCATTGCGAGCCGAGCCCGCGTTCCAAGGTCCACAGCAGCGCCACGCCGACCGGCTCGTAGTCGGCGGCCTTGACGCCGTAATCGATGTGCCGTCTGGCCAGCGCGCCCGCCGCCGGGAGGATGGTCTCGAGATTGCCGAGACCATTGACGACCGCGCCAAGCATGGCCATGAGCTTGCGGCCTTGCTCTTCGATGTCGCCGCGAAACAGCGGCTTGACCGCCGGTGCTATCTCGAACAAGCGGCCGTAAAACATCGCAGCCGCCTGTTCGGAAATCGGCACAACCTTCGCAAAGCTCTCCTGGATCGCTTTGACCTGGTCCGGTGTCATCAACTTCCCCCTGTCCGCCGACCCGTCGTGACTGATTTCGTGCTTCCGTGACTTCGTGCTTCCGTGACTTCGTGCTTTCGTGACTTCGTGCTTTCGTGACTTCGTGCTTTCGTGACTTCGTGCTTTCGTGACTTCGTGCTTTCGTGACTTCGTGCTTTCGTGACTTCGTGCTTTCGTGACTTCGTGCTTCCGTGACTTCGTCTTTCGCCGGCCCGCCACGCGCCGATCTTCGGCAACAAAAAAGCCGCCTCCCGCGGTTGCGCCGTCGGCGCCTCCCTGGGACAGCGGCATTGCTGTCGGCCCGTCATCGGACCTTAGGGCGCCGCCTCGAACGACGCCGGTATGACTAGGGACTTCAAACTTCGTGCCAATTCGGTGGATAGAAAAAAGTTAATAAAATCAATGTTATGGCACTGACGAGCGAAATCGCTCGCTTTATTGGATTGCACAGCCGAACTGCAGGATGCGAAAATTTTGTGCAGTGCAAAATTCAGCAACCATGGGCGGGTCGCTTCAGCGCATGAATATAGCCGGCGACATCGCGGGGATCGAATAGCGGTCCGGCGAAGGCACCGATGTGGTCCGCGGGAACAACCGATGAAACAACCGATGACGCGGCGTGCGCGCGCGAGGTCGGCTCGCTGAGAGCAAGGTCGTAAAGATCAGGGCTGAAGGAGGCTTCGGCAGCGGCGAGAAGATCGGCCGAGAACGGCGCCTGATTCCAGCGCACCATTTGCGCGTAAAGCCACGCAGCGTAAACCCGCTCGGGACGGGCCGCACCGTCGCGGCCGATGATGATGTAATCGGGATTGACGCGTGAGGTGCCGTCGGGGGCCATTCGCATGCGGCCTTCCAGAGTGCGCCGGATGATCTCTTCGGCAACGCCGACGCGGCTTGGAGCCGCGAGGAGGGTCGAAACCTCGTCGATATTGCTCGGCTCGTTGATGAAGGCGACCGCGCGAACAAGCGCGACCGTGAGGCGTTTGAGCACATCGCCGCAATTGGCGGCCCAGGCCGTGCGTACCGCCAGCACCTTTTCTGGAGCACGAGCCATGACGTCGCAACCGAAATGAAGAATACGGCCGATGCCCAATTCCACCGCGATGGAATTCCATGGGGCGCCGACGCAAAAGCCGTCGACTTGCCGGCTGGAAAGGCTGTCCACCATGAAGGGTGGCGGCAGCACGACGAGCCTGACATCCTCATCCGGATCGACGCCGCCGGCCGCCATCCAGAAGCGGATTTGATAGTTGTGCATGGAAAACGGAAAGGTCATCGCGAAGGTGAGGGGGGCGGCGCCGCTCTTGCGCCGTTGCGCGACCACGCGGGCGAGCGCGAGGGCCGTGGAATTCGGATTGCTCAAATCGCCGTCGGCGGCAGCGGCGAGTGCGCCGTACAACGCGGGAGATACGGTGATCGCGTTGCCGTTGAGCCCCAGCACAAAGGACGACAACAGTGGGACTTTGACGTGTCCGATGCCGAGCGTAGACGACACCGCAATCGGAGCCAATAAATGCGCCGCGTCGAGCAGCCCGATATTGAGCTTGTCGCGGACGTTCGACCACGATACCTCGCGCACCAAATCTACCGTCAGCCCTTGTTCAGCAGCGAAGCCTTTGTCGACGGCTATGAGCAGCGCCGCCGCGTCGACAAGCGGAATAAAGCCGATACGCAAACTGTCGTCGCTCATTTCAGCAGCTCCGCGGCGGTGACGACCGATTGGGCGACTTCGGCGATTTTCTTGTTCTCGTTCATCGCGGTCTTGCGCAGCAGCGCGTAGGCCTCCGCCTCACCGACATTCTTGACTTTCATGAGAATTCCTTTGGCGCGATCGATCACCTTGCGCTCGCTGAGCGCGTTCTGCGCCCGCTCGAGCTCGTTGGTCAGTCGGGCAAAGGCGTTGAAGCGGGAAATGCAGAGATCGAGAATGCCCTTGATCCGTTCCTTCTTGAGCCCGTCGACGATATAGGCGGAGACGCCGGCGTCGACGGCGGCTTCGATGGCGGCGGCATCGCTTTGGTCGACGAACATCGCGATCGGCCGCTTCACGACGCGGCTGACCTGAAACATCTGGGCGAGTACGTCACGGCTCGGATTTTCGAGGTCGATGACAATGACATCCGGATCGAGACTGTAAATGCGAGCCAGCAGGCTCGTGGTCTCTTCGATCCGCGTGACGCGTGTGTAGCCGGCTTCGCGCAGGCCGTCGGCAAGAATCGCGGCGCGCACCGGATTCTCATCGACAATGACGATGTTAAGTGCGGGATCCATCTGCGCAGACGAGGTACAAACCAAATAAGGGACCGGCGGTGAATGCGCCCAACCTTGTTGCGCGGCGCGTGCGCCCATCCATATGCCACACGCGGCTCATGCTGCAATCACGGTGCTGAAGACTTGGGCAACGCCTCGCGCGTTTCATCGTCGCGTTAACTCGGCTGAAGTTGTCGATGCACAGATAATAGCGCAAAATTTGAGCCTTTGCCGCCGCTGAATCGTTTAACGAGCTTTGGCACGCCCTTTGCTCGGATGAATTCGCCCGCGGCCTGTCATTGCCGTGGCTGGACGCGCTCCAGCGCCGGAGCCGATCCAACAGACGCCGAAGTGGCGTCGTCATCGTTTATCCGATTCCGGTGAACCAACGGCGGTTCGCCCTCCCCACAACTCGCGAAGGCGCAGATGGCGCTTCGCAGCATGGCTATTGGAGAGGAGCGGCAATATGCCCACTCATAAGGTTGAACAGCTCGTCATCGCGACTGTCGGCTTCTTCTGGTGTTTTTTGATGTGGTTTTCGACAGCGGCGTTCAGCCCCAGCATTGCCGCGACCTATCACCTCGGCATCAAGGATCTCGGACTGCTCGCGAGCTCGGCAATCTGGATGGCGCCGGTCGGACGGGTCGTCGCCGGCTGGGCCTCCGATCGCTTCGGCGCGCCGCGGACTTTCGCAATCATCTTGGCCGGTTGCGGTTTGGTCTCGATCGCTTCGGCCTACACCACGAGCTACGAGTTGCTGTTTGTCGAGCGTGTCATCGTCGCGGTTGCCGGCGTGTCGTTTGTCGTCGGCATTCAGCACGTGGCGCAATGGTTCGAGCCGGAAGAGATCGGCACCGCCGAAGGACTCTATGCGGGCACCGGCAATGTCGGCGCCGGCGCAGGCGCTCTTTTGCTGCCACGCATCTTCGGCACCGACTACCACAGCGCTTTTCTTTGGCTCGGCGTGATCGCGCTCGGCATTGCTGCGTGGTATCTGCTGCGCGGCGTCGCGGCCAAGACAACCGAGAGGCGCCTGAGCGCGCAGCGCGGCAGCGACATCCGCGGCACGGTTTTTGTCTGGACACGCTACATCGCCATCGCCTTGATGCTCGCTTACGCGATGTCGTTCGGTCTCGAGATCGCGATGAATGCCTGGCTGCCCGGTTATTTCGCCCGCGGCTTCCACGAGGAGATTCTGGGGCTGGGCTTTTCCGGCGTTGCCGGTTTGCAGATCGCGGCAGGGACTTTCGCCGCAGTGGAGTCGTTCAATGCCTCGCTGTTCCGGCCGTTTTCCGGATTCATGTCCGATCTATTCCAGCGCCGCGGCTGGACGCCGCTTCCCTTCATCGCCAAAGAACTGCCCTATGCGCCGCGGCTGCACTGGCTCGGCATCGCGTTGATCCTGATCACGCTGTCGATGATGGGACTGACGGTCGCAGGACTCTCGGGCTCGCTACACTCATCCATCGCGGTTCTGGTGGCATTCGGAATCTTCCTGTCTTTCGGAACCGGAGGCACCTTCGCGCTGGTGCCGCTGTTGTTTCCCGACCGCCCCGGCATCGCTGCAGGTTTCATCGGCGGCGTATCGACCGCCGGCGGCATCGTCTATCCGCTGATCTTCGCGGGCAGCGCCAATATCCACATGGGATATCTCTATGTGGCGCTCTACATGTTCGTGCCCATCGTCGTGTTTTACTTCTGGGCCGCACGTTATGAGCGGCATCCGGAAGAGCACGGTCTGTTCACAGGCGAACTCGCAGGTCAGCAGGTCTGAGCGCGGTCGTCGCCACAAGGTCTCGAATTCAGGAGAGTTGAATGTCTTCTATTGCCAGCCATGCCCGCACCGAGCCGTGGTACAAATACGGCGTCGCCTTTCTCATGCTCGAAATCGCGATCGCCGTCGCGGTAAGCGGTTATTCCCTGTACATGACCTTCAACGGACTGGGCGGCTTTCCCGGAAAGCATTGAGGAAGGGCAGACGTCATCGGCAATCAGCCCGGGGTCGCCTGCTCGAGCGTGGGGAGGCGGCTCGCGCGGCTGGCAAAGCGTTCGGCCGACGCCACGGTATTATTCAACAGCATGGTAACCGTCATCGGCCCAACCCCGCCCGGCACCGGCGTGATATAGGACGCCTTCTGGCGCACGCCTTCAAAGTCGACGTCGCCAACCAGGCGACCATCGGGTAGCCGGTTGATGCCGACATCGATGACGACGGCGCCGCTCCGCACCATCTGCGGCAGAATCAAATCGGGCTGGCCGGCGGCGACGACCAAGATGTCGGCGATGATGGTGTACTGCGCCAAATCGCGGGTCTTGGCGTGACAGATGGCGACGGTTGCCTCCTTGCGCATCAGCATCAGCGCCATGGGCTTGCCTACGATGTTGCTGGCGCCGACCACGGTGACATTGCGGCCTTCGAGCTCGATGCCTTCATGTTCGAGCAGCTTCTGTACGCCATAGGGTGTGCAGGGCGGAAAGACCGCGTCACCCGCGACGAGCCCGCCGACATTGTAAAGATGAAAACCGTCGACATCCTTGTCGATCGAGATGGTCTCGAGGATGTGCTGCACCGAAATGGAAGGCGGAAGCGGCAGCTGGACCAGAATGCCGTGAACCTTGTCGGTCTCGTTCAGCTGCCGGATGCAATCGAGAATCTCGGCCTCGGAAACTGTGACGGGAAATGTATAGACGTGCGATGAGATGCCGACATCGGCGCAAGCGCGCACCTTGTTGCGCACATAGACTTTCGATGCCGGATTTTCACCGACCATGATGACGGCGAGGCCGGGTTGAATACCGCGCTCGGTCATGAGCCGCCGCGCGCGGTTTCGGATTTCGGCGCGGACCGAGCGCGCGATCGCCGTTCCATCAATGATCTTGGCTGCCATATCGCCTCTAGAAAAGCATGGGCGCGGAGGATCGGCAAATTGCACGAATCCCCGCAGCTCAATGGCGTAAGTGAATGGCATAAGTGCATGTCGACCGCCAGCCGAGCCGTCACCAGGCTCGGCGTTTGGCGGGCGCGGCCCCACGATCCAGCCCACGCGCTGCTTGCAGGGCCTGCGCGTCTTGTCCAGGCAACTGCGAGCGGATGCGATTTGCCGCATCACCAGCGGGATGCCGCATCCCGATTTGTGTGTGTGGGCAGCGACCATGGCGGCGCCGTTCAGGGATGGATGTTGCGACGACCGACGAGGGCTATTGCGGAATGTCGCAACACGGAATGTGGCGACACCGTGAAAGCACAGCCGAAACCGGTTGCGATTGACGCGGCGCCTTGGCCACCGGTCTCGGCGCGGCCGCGGTGGCTCTGCGCGGCAGGGTCTGCGCCTGTGCTGGCGAAGACGCGGCTGGAATTGAGCCACATTTGGCCCGGGCGAGGGTCTTGCCCGGGCCAAATGCACGGCTGCCGGTTTATCAGGCGCCGAACCACTCTGGATGCTGCGTCAATGCGACAACGCCGCAGGCGAATGTCAGCACGCAGATGGTCCAGAGCAGGAGCGCCGTATAGCTTTCGTCGGTCATCACCAGCTGCAATGCAATCGACATGCCAAAACCGCCCGGGCGATGGCCGAAAGGACCGCAAGTCGCCCGTGGAAGCTCACGCCGGCAAGGGCGCTAAAGCATGGTCAATTAATGCGACGTTAACGCATTATGTCAGCTTAGCGAGGTTTCAGCGACGAGGGGCGACATCTGCTCCATGTGCAAATATGCCGTCGGCACGAACAGCGAGACGAGCATTCCGGCGACACAGAAGCCGACGATCGGCCAGAAACTGGTTCGCGAGGGCATGCGAATGGCAGCTTGGTTGGCCGATGAGCCCTGCGCGGGGATTGCGACGCTTTCCATTCCATGACCATTGAGAAGCTTCGTATCGTGCATTTCCTCCTCCCGTAATTTTGATCGGCCGCCGGTATGCGGGGCCTCAATCTTCGATTGGACCGCTTCCGAAGCACTGCATTGCGGCATCCCGCAAAAAGGGGATTTCGTCGGAACACGATGGCGCCGACTATCGCTCAAATTTTCCAAAATCACGTTCGGTCATTCTCTCAAGTTTTATCGATCCGCGCCTTTGATCCGCGCCTTTGATCTATGTCATGGCGGCGGCCGGCTGATCCTGTGCAGATCTTGTTTACCATTACGTGGGAGCGGGCCATGAGGCCGATACCGGACAAAGCTGAGGTGGCGCTCGAATATCCCGACAAGCTCTACATCGGCTCATTCGAGCGAAGCTCGGATTTTGACGCCCATATGGACGAGGTCGGGATTGCATTGACATTGCATCACGGCGGCGATGAAAGCGTGCGCAAATCGGTGCGCATGCACCTCCACCATGCGCTGTTTGCCGAAATCCTCGGTGAACTTGCCAAGAGCGTACGTCCCGGCTTGGTGGACGAGGCGCACGGGGACATGCTCATGCGGGCGGCCGAAGCGCTTGCGGCGGCGCTCAAGCCCCGTCTGCAAAATGCCGGATTGGCAGCTGGCGATCTCGAGGAGATGACGGCGGACGAAGAAGTCGCCCTGCTGCACATCATGGAATAGACGCGCAAGACATAGAGCAGGCCGGGCTGATGATAGCGGGGGGCTGCTTCTTTCCGCACTATGTCGGCATTGACCGTGCAAGAGATCGTCACATGCCCCAACGCCTGACGAACCAAAGCTTCGTCAGGTGGGTCAACACGGCGTAGCTCAACAGAATGGCGATAACCAGCGGCCAATAGAGCGTCGGCAGCGCAACAAAGCCCAGCGCGGCGCCGGCCCAGGTGAACGGCAACGTGACTCCGATGAAGCAGATGACGATCGTGGTGCCGATGAGCGCCGGGCTCGCCCTGCTTTCAATGAACGGGATTTTGGCGGTGCGGATGATGTGAATGATCAGCGTCTGGGTCAGGAGCGACTCGACGAACCATCCGGTCTGGAACAGCGCCGGATGGTTCCATGCGCCAAAGGCATAAATCATCATTCCATAGGTGATATAATCAAAGATCGAGCTGATCGGCCCGATCAGAACCATGAACTTGAAGACATTGCTGATATCCCATCGGCGCGGTCTGGCGATATAGTCGGCGTCGACATTGTCGGTCGGAATGGCGGTCTGCGAAAAATCGTAGAGCAGATTGTTGGTGAGCACCTGGATCGGCGCCATTGGCAAAAAAGGCAGGAACAGGCTGGCGCCGAGCACGCTGAACATATTGCCGAAGTTCGAGCTGGCGCCCATCCTGATATATTTGATGATATTGGCGAAGATCTTGCGTCCTTCGACGACGCCGTCCTGAAGCACCAGCAGGCTTTTTTCCAGCAGGATGATATCGGCCGATTCCTTGGCGATATCGACCGCGGTGTCGACCGATATGCCGACATCCGCGGCCTTCAGCGCGGGACTGTCGTTGATGCCGTCGCCGAGAAACCCGACGACATGTCCCGTCAGACGCAGGGCGCCGACGATCCTCTCCTTCTGCGACGGTGTGAGTTTGGCAAAGACCGTGGTGCGGTCGGCCAGATCCGCCAGTTGCTGATCGTTCAGCCGCTCGATGTCTTTGCCGAGAAGGATCGTGCCGGCGTCGACCTGGACTTCGCGACAGATCTTGCGGGTGATGACGTCGTTGTCGCCGGTCAAGATCTTGACCTGCACCCCCTTGGCGGCGAGCGCGGCGATTGCCTCGCGCGCACTGTCCTTGGGCGGATCGAGAAAGGCGACATAGCCGAGAAGCGTCAGATCGCACTCGTCGGCGACGGAATACGATGTCTGGGTGTTGTCGAGCTCCTTGTAGGCGACAGCAACGACGCGGAAGCCGTCTTCGTTGAGCGCGATCGTTTCCTCTTTCGCCGTCGCGAAGTGACTGGCATCGAGCGCGCCTTTCATGCCGTCGCTCTCGTATCGGGTCGAAACCGAGAAGATCTCCTCGACCGCGCCTTTGCAAATGAGAAGGTGCTTGTCCTGCCCGTGGGCGACGATGACCGACAGGCGCCGCCGTGAAAAATCGAAAGGCAATTCATCGACCTTGCGAAAGCCGCTCTCGATATCGAGGCTCTTGTGGACGTCCACGTGCTGGAGCACCGCGACGTCGAGCAGATTCTTCAGGCCGGATTGAAAGTGACTGTTCAAATAGGCGTATTGCAGGACCTTTTCCGATTCTTCGCCGCGGATATCCAGGTGACGCTTGAGAATGATCCGGTCCTGCGTCAGGGTTCCGGTCTTGTCGGTGCAGAGGACGTCCATCGCACCGAGATTTTGAATGGCGTTGAGCCGTTTGACGATGACCTTGGCGCGCGCCATTGCGGTGGCGCCTTTGGCGAGGTTGACCGTCACGATCATCGGCAGCATTTCGGGGGTCAGGCCCACGGCGACCGATACCGCGAACAAGAGCGCTTCGAGCCAGTCGTGCTTGGTCAGGCCGTTGATGAGAAACACCAGCGGCCCCATCACGATGATGAAGCGTATCATCAGCCAGACGAAGCGATTGATGCCGCGATCAAATGCGGTCGGCACGTATTGGCCGGCAATGTCATCGGCCAATTGTCCGAAAAAAGTCCGCCATCCGGTGCGGACAATGAGACCATTGGCGTAGCCGCTGACGACGTTTGCGCCCATGAAACAGATATTGGGAAGATCAAAAGGGTCGTCTAAGCGCGTGTCGCAGGGGTGGGCATATTTCTCCACCGGCATGGCCTCGCCGGTGAGCGCCGATTGATTGACAAAGAAGTCCTTGGCTTCGAGGAGACGCAGATCGGCGGGTATCATGTCCCCGGCCGATAGCCGCACGACGTCGCCTGGGACCAAAGTTTCGAGCGGTACTTCGGCAAAGTCGGGCGCGGCGCCGCCGCCGATCCGCCGCACGCTCGCCGTGGTCTTCACCATGGCCCGCAGCTGGGCCGCGGCTTTATTCGAGCGATGCTCCTGGATGAATGCCGTCAGAATGGAAAGAAACACCATGATGACGATGACGATCGCCGCTCGTGCATCGCCGAGAACGAGCGAGACGGCTGCCAGGGTAACCAGGAGGGCGTTGAGCGGATTCCTGGCACGGCCCCAGATTTCCTGGAGGATGGTCGGAGCTTCCTCGCGCGTGACGAGATTGAGGCCATAGTCTTTAAGGCGGAGCGCGGCTTCGTCACTGGTCAGCCCTAAGGTGCTCGAGCCGGTATCGCGGCACGCGGCCTCGGCCGAAAGCAGGCTGATTGCAACGAGTTCCTCCGCGTGCGGCTTTGCGGCCTCTGTGAGCTTCGTTCGCGAATGCCAGAGTCGCGGCAGGCTGCCGGGCTTGCTCGTCCCATAGTGGGCAGGCTTCGTTCCGGCCGGATCGATCTGCAATTGAGCCATGAGGCCTCGGCAACGGTTCAAATCAAGGAAAGGGGTCGCCTGCTGGGATGAAATTGCCTTTGCATGCTAGGCGCCGCTCGCGTGCTCGTAGATATCTTCCTCTTGCGCGTTGTGGATGCGGACGAGCGCTTCGATTGACTCGATGATGCGTTGTGCATCGCGAACCAGATAACGGTCCGCCCCTTCGGGGGCCGCGCTGTCGGCCAATCGGTGCAACAACCTGGCCAAGTGAATAATTTCACGATGTGCGCGGCTCATGGCGCCAAGTCCATGGCCGTCGCGCAGGAATTTGGCGACACTCGGATAGACCGAGCGTTCGTCGCTGCGTTCGTGCGCGACGATGCTGTCTTCGACCAGCCCGTCAGCTTCCGAAATGAGCGTGACGGCGCCGGCACCTTCGGCGCTGTCCAAGGCGTCGGCGATTTCGCGCAGTCGATCAAGCGTCACTTCCATATGCCTATGGTCCGAAACCAGCGCCGCCGCGGTCGTTGCTGTCATTTGCCTGCGTCGAAGCGCGAAGCCGGGCGTCAGCGCGCGCAATGCATTGAGAATGACGGCAACATCGATTGCCTCCTGGGTCAGCGCTGCCGCGACCGGCGGCAGCCGGCCGATGGCCGCAAACGCGACCGCCACGCCGGACAATGTCAGCCCCGCGACGATGCTTTGCCAGGCAATGGAGCGGGTGCGGCGCGCGATCGCGACCGCGTCCGATACGCGGTCGAGGCGGTCGACCAGGATGACGACATCGGCCGCCTCGGACGAGGCGCTGGCGCCGCGCGCGCCCATGGCGATCCCCACATCGGCCGCCGCCAGCGCCGCGGCATCGTTGATGCCGTCGCCGACCATGATGGTTGGATGCAGCCGCCGTTCGCTGACGACGGCATCGACCTTATCGGCGGGCTCGCGGTTGGCAAGAACCGCGTCGAGATCAAGCGCGGCGCCGATCGTGTCGGCGGCATCGGCCCGATCCCCGGTCACCATGACGATGCGCGATGCGCCGGCGCCGCGCAACGATTGCACGGCGTGCGGCGTCTCGCGCCGCAACTCGTCGGCGAGCAAAATGGCGCCGATGGCTTGTCCGTCGACCGCGACGAATACGCTCAGCGCTGATCGCCAAGCCGCCCTGCGCAGCGCGCGCACGGCCCACGGCTCGGGCTTGCGCGAGCCATATACCATCTGATGCGAGCCGGCTCGCACCAACCGCCGGTCCACCACGCCCTCGAGACCGGATCCCAGAACTTCATGAACATGCTGGGGAATCGTGAGTTTCAATTCTTTCGCCGTCGCGGCTTCGACGATGGTGGCGGCAAGCCCGTGATGCGAACTCTGCTCCAGCGACGCGGCGATGCGCAGCACGTCGTCAGCTTTCTGACCCGGCGCGACTTCGATCGCGACAAGGCGTGCGCCGCCCACCGTCAATGTGCCGGTCTTGTCGAACATCACCGTATGAACGCGGGCGAGGGCTTCAAGCGGCCCGCCGCCCTTGACCAGGATGCCGCGCTTTGCCGCTTGTGCGACGCCGGCAATGAATGCCACAGGCGCGGCCAGAATGAGCGGGCAGGGCGTTGCCGCGACCAATACCGCCAAGGCGCGGATGGCATCGCCCGAAAAGAACCAGGCGCCGCCCGCGACCGCGAGGGTCACCGGCAGCAATATCAGCGCGTAGCGATCGGCCATGCGTATGAAAGGCGCCTTTGCGGTCTGCGCCGCGCTCACCATGCGCACAATGCCGGCGTAGGTGCTTTCGCTCGCCGAAGACGATGCGTGCATGTCGAAGCTGTCGCCGGCATTGAGCGTGCCGCTGCGTACCGCTTCGCCCGCTTGTCTTGCCACCGGCATGGCTTCACCGGTCAACTCGGCCTCATCGATCAAGGCGGTGTTGCTGATGACGATCCCATCGACGGGGATCACCTCCCCGGCGCGGACCAGGATCCGATCACCGACAGCGATCCGCTCGATCGGAAGATCTTCGACGGCAGAAGCACGACGCCGATGCGCGGTTCGGGGCGCCCGATCGATCAAGCTCCTGAGATCGCGTTCGGCTCTGGCGACAGCAAAGTCCTCGAGCAGATTGCCGCCGGAATACATGATGGCGACAACGATTGCCGCGAGCATTTCGCCGAGGGCGAGGGCCCCCGACATTGAAACGAGCGCAATTGCATCGACACCCATCCGGCCCGCGAGCAAATCGCGCACGATGGCGAACAGGAGGACGATGACGACGGGAATCGTTCCAGCGGTCCAGAAATACCGGGCAAGATCGTTGCGTTGCAGCAGCCACGCCAGAAGGCCAGCCGACAGTCCGGCAAGCGCGATGGCAAAAGTGGCAGGAACGGCATTGATAGGAGCGATCCAGCGACGCGGCGAGCGCCCTTGCGGGCAGCGGATGCCGGTCCCTGAGTGGTCGTGCTCGAGAGCCTCCAACATGAATCAAAGGCCAGCATTAGGCTGTTGCGACACCTATTTCGTATCAGGCTAGCAGTTTACAGCGGGCGTCAATTGATGTGAATCAAGCCTTCGGGGGGCCGTCACGCGGTGGAAGACGTTGCTAGGACGCCCGCGCCACCGATGCGCGAAAGCGCAGAATGGCCAGCAGGAAGAACAGCCCCCCGATCGCACCGACGATCAGGAATTCCGGCCAAACGACATCGACGCCGGCGCCCCGGTAGAGGATGGCCTGTGCAAATGAAACGAAATGGGTCGAAGGCGACGCTTGCATCGCGGTGGCGAGCCAGGGCGGCATGCTCTCGAGCGGCGTGTTGCTGCCCGAAAGCATGTTCATCGGCAGAAAAATCAACATGAACAGCAGGCCCAATTGCGGCATCGAGCGCGCAACAGTGCCGATGAATATGCCGATCGCACAGGCGAAGAACAGATAGATCATCACGCCCAGCATGAACAAGGGGATCGAGCCCGCAATCGGCACGCCGAGCAAAGTACCGACGACGAAACGCAGTGACAGTGCGGCAGCAATGGTGATGACCAGACCGTTGGCCCAAACCTTCGACATGGCGATCTCAAATGGCGTCAACGGCATGACCAGAAGATGATCCATCGTGCCGTGCTCGCGTTCGCGCACGATGGCGGCGCCGGCGAGAATGATGGCAAGCATGGTGACGTTGTTGATGATGCCCATGACGCTGGTGAACCACGCGGTCGTGACGTTCGGATTGAACGCGATGCGGACGTTGAGATTGACCGGCGACAGGGTGACGCCTTCGGCATGGGAGAGAAAATCGCGGATTTCCGTGGTGACGATCTGATCGGTGTAATCCGCGCCAAGGCCGGCCTGGACCATGGCGGTGGCGTCGACGTCGATTTGCAGCGCGGGCTCGCGGCCGCCCAGCACGTCGCGCTCGAAATTCGGCGGGATATCGACGACGAAGGTGTACTTGCCGGCGTTCATCAACGGAACGATGTCGCGCTCGGCGATCGATTGCGGCGTCTGGAAATAGGGCGGCAGGAAGGCGTGAGCGATACGTCGCGAAAGTGTCGACCGGTCCTCATCGACGATGGCGATCGAGGCGTTGTGCAGCTCCTGCGAATTGCTTTGCGACTGCGCGATGATGGCGAGCGAGAACGAGTAGACGACGAGGCCGAGCAGGACGAAATCACGCATGAAACTGCGCAATTCCTTGGTGCCGAGCCAAAAGATGTTGCTGAGCTTTCGCACGGCCTAGCGCTCCTGTTTGCGCAGGAGCAACAGGCTGATCAGCGTCAGTGCCGGAATAAAGACGGCAAGCGCCAGGAAGTCCGGCGCCAGATCGGCCAATCCCAATCCTTTGGTGAAGGTGCCGACGCTGATGGGCACGAAATAGGTCATCGGAAACAGCCGGCCCATGACCCGGGCCGCTCCCGACAGAGCGGAGACAGGCACCATCATGCCGGAGAATTGGGTTGCCGGGAGAACCGTCAGGATGGCCGTACCGAACAGCGCGGCGATCTGGGTCTTTGCAAAAGCCGAGATCAGCATGCCGTAAGCCGTGGTCGTCGTGACATAAAGCAGAACGCCGACGAGAAGCGCGAGAAAACTGCCCTTCAGCGGCACGGCGAAGATGAGCAAGGCCATCAGAAAAATCAGCGCGAAATTCGCGGTCGCGACGGCGATATAGGGCAATTGCTTGCCGAGCAGAAATTCAAGCCGCGTGACCGGCGTGACATAGAGGTTGGTGATCGAGCCGAGCTCCTTTTCCCGCACGATCGCCAGCGCCATCAAAATCGCCGGGAACAGCGCGAGCAACAGCGACATGGTCGTGGGAACGATGGCATAGACGCTTTCGAAGTTTTGGTTGTACTTGAACCTCACCTCGATGTCGGCAGGCGGCCGTGCGCCGGCGACCGTTGTCTTTACTGCGGGATCGGTCAGATACAATTGGTGCATGCCCTGCAGATAGCCGCGGATCGTCTGCGCGCGAAACGGCATCGCACCGTCGACCCAGGCGCCGACCCAGGCCGGGCGCCCGCGCTCGATATCGCGGCCGAAGCCGGGGGGGATCTCGATGGCGGCGTCGATCTGATTGCTCTGCAGCTGCCTCTCGAGTTCGGCATAGGTGATCAGCGGCGGCTTTTCCTGGAAATAGCGCGACCCGCGAAGCTCCTCGAGATAGGCCCGGCTTTCATGGCTGTGATCATGATCGAGCACGGCGAATGTCAGGTTGTTGACGTCCGTCGAAATACCAAAGCCGAAGACCAGCATCAGCAGGGCCGTACCGAACAAGGCGAAGGTCAGGCGGATCGGATCGCGGACGAGCTCGGTCGCTTCGCGGATCGTATAGGCCAGGAGCCGCCGCAAGCTGAAGGCCTGCGGCCGTTGCCGCGGCGAGACCGGTGCACGGGTTTCGCCGGAAGGTACGACATCGATGACCTGGGACGTGCGGGTTCCGGCGGCCTCCTCCAAATGGCGAATGAACGCCTCTTCGAGATTCCTCGCGCCGCTCTTCTTGACCAGACCGGCCGGGGTATCGGTCGCCAGGACCTTTCCCGAATCCATCAGCGAAATGCGGTCGCAGCGCGCCGCCTCGTTCATGAAATGGGTCGAGACAAAAATGGTGACACCCTGATTGCGCGACAGATCGATCAGCAATTCCCAAAAACGGTCGCGCGCTATCGGATCGACGCCGGAGGTCGGCTCGTCGAGGATCAGCATTTCGGGCTCGTGAACGACAGCGACCGCGAGCGAAAGCCGCTGGCGGATGCCAAGCGGGAGATCGGCGGCAAGCTTGTCGAGGTGCTCTTCGAGGCCGAATTGCGCGACCAATCGGCTAATGCGTGCATCGGCCTTGCCGAGCGGAATATGAAACAGCCGCGCGTGCAGATTGAGGTTCTGCCGCACGGTCAGTTCGCTATAGAGCGAGAAGGACTGCGACATGTAGCCGACGCGGCTTCGCGCGGCGATGTCGCTGACGTCGAGCGGCTTGCCGAAGATCAGGGCTTCACCCTCGCTCGGCGGCAACAGGCCGGTCAGCATCTTCATCGTCGTCGTCTTGCCGCAGCCGTTGGAGCCGACGAAGCCGAAGATCTCACCGCGCTCGATGGCGAAATTCACCCGGTCGACGGCAGTGAACTCGCCAAAGCGGCAGGTCAGGTTTCGCGCCACGATCACCGGTGCGGCATCGAGGATGCGCCGCGGCGGAATTTCCAGGCGCTCGCGGCCATCGCGGCGGTCTTGCGGCAGGAGGGCCACGAAAGCCTCTTCGAGGCTGGCTGCGCCCGTCCTCGCTTTCAGTTCGGCCGACTCGCCGGTCGCCAGAATCTTTCCGGCATTCATGGCGATGATCGTGTCGAAGCGCTCGGCCTCTTCCATATAGGCGGTGGCCACGATCACGCTCATCTGCGACCGCCGCGCGCGGATGCGGTCGATCAGTTCCCAGAACTGACGCCGCGACAGCGGGTCGACGCCCGTCGTCGGCTCATCGAGGATCAGAAAATCCGGATCGTGAATGAGCGAACAACACAACCCGAGCTTCTGCCGCATTCCGCCGGAGAGATTTTTTGCCGCCCGCTCGGCGAAGGGCTCTAGGCCGGTACTATCCAACAGTTCGGCGATGCGCCACCGACGTTCGGCGCGCGGTTGGCCGAACAGGCGGCCGAAGAACTCGATGTTTTCGCGGACGCTGAGGTCGGGATAGAGATTTTTGCCGAGCCCCTGCGGCATATAGGCGATGCGCGAACAGACCGCGGTCCGATGCGCGGTGTCGGCGATATCGCCGCCGAGCACATCGGCGCGGCCGGACTGAATGCGACGCGCGCCGGCAAGAATGCTGAGCAAGGTCGACTTGCCGACACCGTCCGGTCCGATCAGGCCGACCATGCAGCGGCTTGGCACCTCGACCGTGACGGCGTCGAGGGCGAGGACACGGCCATATTGCTGGGTGACGTCGTCCACCCGCGCAACCGGCGCGGCGGCTCCGCTCATTTTGCCGGTACCTTCTGCAAAAAGGCCGGCCACGGCGTATCGGCGTCGGTCAGGACATAAGCGACGCCGGGCAAGCCGCTGCGCACTGCTTCGGCGCGTGTGCGGAGCACGTCGGCGTCGACGCGCACGCGGATGCGAAACATGAGCTTGTCGCGTTCGCTCGGGGTTTCGACCGTCTTCGGGGTGAACTGGGCTTGCGACGCGATGAACACGACCTTGGCCGGTATCGCGATGGTGGGATACGCATCGAGGAGGATGCGCGCCTCGGCGCCGAACTTCACTTTTCCCGCCGCTTCGGTCGGCAGGTAAATGTCCATGTAGACGTAGGATGTGTCCAGCATCACGAACACTTTGCCGCCGGCGGGAAGAACCTCGCCGATATTGGCAACACGGTATTGGATGCGGCCTTCTTTCGGTGCGACCAGCGTATTGTCGGCGATCTGCACGTTGTAGAGTTCCACGTCATGCGTCGTGGCATCGAACGCGCTTTGCGCTTGCGTCAGGCGCGCTTCGGCGGCAATGAGCTGTGCCTTGGCGCCATTCAGCGCTTGCTGGCGCTGATCCATGACCTCCTTGGTTTGATAGCCTTTCGGCACCAGCGCGGCAGCGCGATCATATTCCTGCTGTGCCAACAAGAGCTGCGTCTTCTGCTGTTCGAGATTGGCGTTGGCCTCCTCGACGGCGCGTTGCGCGCCCGCGACCTGGGCCTGCGATTTCTTCAACGAAGCCTCGAGGTCCTGCGTATCCATGCGCGCCAGGACCTGACCGGCTTTCACCAGATCGCCTTCGTCGGCGAAGAGCTGAGCGATGCGGCCGGCATATTTGGTATCGATATCGATTTCATCGGCCTCGAGCCGGCCGTTGCCGAGCGCAATGCCGGCCGGGAGTTGCGGATGCAACCTTTGCCAGACGTAATAGGAGGCACCGGCGCCGCCGGCGAGGACGATAAGTGCAAGCGCAACACGCATGAGCCGCACGCGCATCGAGCGGCGCTTGGCCACCGGCACCGGAAGCTGGCTGTTCTGCTCGCGCGGCAGGCCGGCCGGTGAAGCTCCCGTCAGCTGCTGGCCGGCGCGGGGATCGCGTTCCGCCGTCGCGCCGAGGCCGGCTGCTCGGCCGGTTTCGTCAGCGTCATGATCCATTTCACCGCGATGCATGTCACTTCCGATCCTGTCATGTTTATCAGCGCCGCCCCCATAATATCGTTCCAGTCTCGTTGGCGCGTTCATAGCTCGCGCCGCTGCGGCGACAAACTCCGGGCTTGGCCCTAAGTAAATCTACGGAAGCAAAAATGCCGTGGAGCCAAAACACTTCAGCGTGCATCAGTCCGGAAGCTTGCCGACAGCTGCCGCGGCAAGCCGCAGCGCCTGGGCGTAGAGCGCCGCTACGGCGCAACTTGCCATGCGCGTGCGCACATTGTCGGCGCGGCTGGTCAATATGATGGGAACGCGTGCGCCAAGGACGATGCCGGCGGCATCGGCATTGGCCAGAAAACTGAGTTCCTTGGCGAGCATGTTGCCGGCCTCGAGATCCGGAACCAGCAAGATGTCGGCGTCGCCGGCGACCGGCGAGGTGATCTTTTTGATGGCTGCCGCGTCCGGGCTGATCGCGTTGTCGAGCGCAAGCGGGCCTTCGAGCAGGCCGCCGGTGATTTGTCCCCGGTCGGCCATCTTGCACAGCGCTGCGGCGTCGATGGTCGAGGGCATTTTCGACGTGATGGTCTCGACAGCGGAGAGGATCGCGACTTTTGGAGTTTCGACCCGCAGCGCCCGCGCAAGGTCGATTGCATTCTGCACGATATCGACCTTGTCCTCGAGCGTCGGCGCTATATTGACCGCGGCGTCGGTGATGAACAGCGGCTTGGGATAAGTCGGCACATCCATGATAAAAACGTGGCTGATGCGTCGCGCCGTGCGGATGCCGGTTTCCTTGTTGACGACCTCGGCCATCAGTTCGTCGGTGTGCAGGCTGCCCTTCATGAGCGCGTCGGCTTCGCCCTTGCGGACGAGCTCGACGGCTTTGGCGGCCGAGGCATGGCTATAGGGCGTGCTGACGATTTCGAACCCCGAAATGTCGAGACCGAGTGACGCTGCGAGCGCGCGGATGCGCGCCTCGGGACCGACAAGAATCGGCTTGATGATCTTTGCTTCGGCGGCCTCGACCGCGCCGCGCAGCGATGTCTCATCGCAGGGATGCGCGACCGCGGTCCGCACCGGCGCAAGCGCGTGGCACGCGTAAATCAAGGCGTCATACTTTCGCGCGCGCTCGACGGGGTCTTTCATGGCGATTTCTCGCATTGAAGGCTAGGCCATCGCACCAGAGCGAGCCTTGACATAAATCATAGTCGGGATTGCGACGGCAAAATAGAACTTGAACCGATTGGCGAGCGACGGGTCCGAAGCATGACCGAAATCTTGCGAATTGCGCCGGGAACTTCGGGGCAGGTGGCGGGCGAAGAACGACCAAAGCCGGGCGGCTTGGTGCCGGCCGACCTGGTGCCATTTGCACCGCCCGTCAAGGCGCCGCGGCCCGCGGTTCCGGCGCCCGGTCCCAGCTCCCAAATCGCCGAGCGCGATTCCTATAGTGTGACGGCACTGACCGATGTCATCGACCGGTCGCTGCATGCCACGTTTTCGCGATTAACCGGCGGGCTGTCTCCGGCCGCATTGGCGCTGGCCTATCTGGACTGGGCGACGCACCTGGCTTGCGCGCCGGGCAAGCGCATGCAGCTTGTCGACAAGGCGCTGCGCAAGAATCTCAGATTCGGCAACTATGTCTGGCGCTGCACAGCGGAGGGCAGCCACGCCGCGCCGTGCATCGAACCGCTGCCGCAGGATCGCCGCTTCGCGGCACCGGAATGGCAGACATGGCCGTTCAATTTCATCTATCAGGGATTCTTGCTGCAGCAGCAATGGTGGCACAATGCGACGACGGATGTCCGCGGCACCGCCAAGAAGCACGAGCAAGTTGTCGAGTTCACCGGTCGCCAGGTGCTCGACATGTTCGCGCCATCCAATTTTCCCTGGACCAATCCTGAAATTCTTCAGCGCACGATCCGCGCCGGCGGACAGAACCTCGTCAAGGGCTTCAGAAATTTCATGGAGGATTGGGAACGGGCCGTGAGCGGCAAACGGCCGGTCGGCGCCGAGAATTTCGAAGTCGGCCGCAATATCGCGGTCACGCCGGGAAAGGTCGTTTATCGCAATCGCCTCATCGAGCTCATTCAATATGCGCCGGCGACGGCGACAGTACGGTCGGAGCCGATCCTGATCGTGCCGGCATGGATCATGAAATATTACATTCTCGATCTTTCGCCGCACAATTCGCTGGTGAAGTTCCTGGTCGAGCGCGGGTTCACCGTCTTCATGATCTCCTGGAAAAATCCGGGACCGGAGGATCGCGAACTCGGGCTGGACGATTACCGGTCGCTCGGCATCATGAGCGCGCTCGACGCGATCGGCGCGATCGTGCCGGAGCGAAAGGTGCATGCCGTCGGCTATTGTCTCGGCGGCACGCTGTTGTCGATCGCCGCCGCGGCGATGGCGCGCGATGGCGACGACCGGATCGGCGACCTTACGCTCCTTGCCGCACAAACCGATTTCACCGAGGCCGGCGAGCTGATGCTGTTCATCGACGAGAGCCAGCTTGCCTTTCTTGAAGACATGATGTGGGAGCAGGGATTTCTCGACAGCCGGCAGATGGCTGGAGCTTTCGAGATGCTGCGCTCGAACGACCTGGTCTGGTCGAAGATCGTCCATGACTATTTGCTCGGCACGCGGCAGCCGATGACGGATCTCATGGCATGGAACGCCGACGCGACGAGAATGCCCTATCGCATGCATTCGCAATATCTGCGCAAGCTGTTTCTCGACAACGATCTTGCCGAGGGACGGCTTGCCGCTGCCGGAGGTCCAGTGTCGCTCGGCGACATTCATGTTCCGATATTTGCCGTCGGAACGGAGCGTGATCATGTGGCGCCGTGGCGCTCGACTTATAAGATCAATCTGCAGACGGAGACGGAAATTACCTACCTCCTCGTTTCCGGCGGCCATAATGTCGGGATCGTGTCCGAGCCGGGGCATGCCGGACAGTCCTTCCGGATCCATAGAAAAGGGGAGGGCGAGCATTCCGACGCGGATTTCTTCCTGAGACAAGCACGCCGCAGGGAAGGCTCATGGTGGCTGGAATGGCTGGCTTGGCTGGATGGCCATTCCGACGCAAAGACGGTCTCGCCGCCACTCGAAAGCGGGGCTTATCCCGCGCTCGGCGATGCGCCGGGCAGCTATGTGTATCAGCAATGAATGCATAACAGTTCGGGTGGAGCTTGCTTCGCCCGGACTGCGGCTATTCCGCAGCGGCGGTAGCGCGCTGTCGAGTTCCGGTGAGCCAGTGCGCGATGCCGGGCCATACGCATTGCAAGGCCGCCTTGCCGACGAAAATCCCGACATGACTGCCCGGGATGATCGCCTTATCGATCGATGATGGCGCGGTGCCGACGAGATGCTCCACCGCAAGAAGCTGCGCGGGAGCGACCAGTTCATCGTCATGGGCGGACAGCAGGAAAAGCGGAGCCGTGACCGCGGCAAGATCGACCCGCCGGCCCAAGGCTTCGAAAGTGCCGGCCGCGATGGCATTGTCGTGATAGAGCTTTTCGACCGTTTCAAGAAAGAATACGCCGGGCAAATCAAGGGTCCAGGCGTGCCAATCGCGAAAGGCCGCCTCAAGATCGGTGAAGGCGGCGGATCCGAGGTGTTCGTCGGTTTCAAGAATATCGCGGATGTCTTTTTGTTCGATCGTCTCCGGCCCCCAAAACTTCAACACCTTGCCGCCGGGAACCAAACCGTCGCCCAGCCGGACAAGTTCATGAAAAACGGCGAGCGAGCTGGTTTCGGCAAGCGTCGATAGCGCCGAGGCGGCAGCCTTGGTGTCGATCGGCGCGGCAGCAAGCACGAGCTTGCGAACTTTTTTGGGAAAGCGCGCGGCGTAAAGCAGCGCCATCCAGCCGCCCTGGCACAGGCCGATCAGATCGACCGGTGCACCGATGTCATCGATCAGAACGTTGAGGTCGGCGAGATAGTCGTCGATGCCGAGGGACTGCATGTCCGGCGTCGCCGAGCGCCAGTCGGTGACGAAAAGGCGGTTCAATCCAGCTGCCCGCAATGCGGCGACAAGGCTGTGGTTTTTCTCCAAGTCGCAGATGGCCGCACCATGCAGCGCAAACGGCGCGCAGAGCAACACCGGCTGCGCTTGCGGATCCAGGGTAAACTCGCGCAGATGGACCGTTTTCAGCCTGAGCGCAACGCGGTGCGGCGTGAACCATTGCGGCTCGCTGCGAGACGATTTCTCTTCGCCCACGGCGAGGCTGACCAATTGCTTTGCCGCAAGTGCCGCGATTTCGCTGGCCGAGGCGGCGGCGAGCGCTTGCCACAAGAAGGCAAGGCCAAGAGGCGAGTAGCGCGTGGGTTCGTACATGTCAGACTCAAGGACGTGCCGGAACGGCCATCAGCCGCTCCAGCGTCGATCCGACGTTCAATCGGTATCGGACGAGGCCACCGATACGCCGGTTCGTTGTTCGGGAGGTACAGCGCAGACTGCGACTTCCAGTCGTTCGGCCTCCGACTCCAAGCCGATCCACCGCAACTTTCGCAGCAGCCGTGCCCAGTCGCGCGGCGGCTGATTTTTGGCATTTGCGCCGATGTGAGAACGCTCTCTGTCCACGATAATCTCCCTTTTCTTCTTTTGATGCTTAGGCCGGCCGAAGTCATTCGATGCCGAAGAATTAGCAGCAGGACGGATCGGCATTTTTGACCTAGATCAAGCCATGCGCATGTGACGGTCAGGGCACGAGCACGGCGGCGCCGCGCAGCCGTCCGGAGCGCAAATCGGATAGTGCCTCATTGGCGCGAACAAGCGGGTAGGGAACCGTCTCTGTCATGACGCCCGCTTGCGGTACGACAGAAAAGAATTCCTCGCCGTCCCGTCGCGTAAGGTTAGCCACCGACACGAGCTCGCGTTCTTCCCATAGCAGCCGATAGGGAAAGCTCGGGATGTCGCTCATATGGATGCCGGCGCAGACGACCCGGCCGCCTTTGCGAACTGCGGCAAGCGCCGCGGGCACCAGCGCACCCACCGGCGCGTAAATGATGGCGCAATCGAGCTTCTCTGGCGGCGCCTCGTCCGAAGCGCCGGTCCAGCACGCGCCCATCTGCCGGGCGAAGGCTTGCGCCGCGGCGTCGCCGGCGCGGGTGAATGCGAACACGTCGCGCCCTTGCCAGCGCGCAACCTGCGCGATGATGTGAGCGGCAGCGCCGAAGCCATAAAGGCCGATCTTCTTGCCGTCGCCGGCGATGCGCAGCGAACGCCAGCCGATCAGGCCGGCGCAGAGCAGCGGTGCCGTCGCGACATCGTTGCCATCATCCGGAAGCTTGAACGTGTAGCGGGCGTCGGCAACGACATGCGTGGCATAGCCGCCATCGCGGGTATAGCCGGTGAACAGCGGGCGATCGCAAAGGTTCTCGCGGCCGCTCCGGCAGAATTCGCAATGGCCGCAGGTGCGGCCGAGCCAAGGCACTCCGACGCGCATGCCGGCCGCGAGCCCGGTCACACCGCGACCGAGCGCGTCGATGCGGCCGACGATTTCATGGCCGGGAATGATCGGTAGTTTTGGATCGGGCAATTCGCCGTCGACGACATGCAGATCCGTCCGACAGACGCCGCAAGCATGGACCGCGATCCTGACCTCGCCGTCGGCAGGCACAGGCTCCGGCCGTTCAATCAGATGCAGCGGCTCACCCGGCCGCTCCAGCACCATCGCGCGCATTGGTGTCAGTGTTCCACGCTGTCGCGTACGCCATGATAGGCGCGAACCCGGGCAATGGATATCGGCTCAAGTCGCATAACCGATACCGGCGGGGATTTGACCTAAGTCAAGGCGTTGGCAAGAAATCGAGCTGACGATAATTCTATAGAATTCCGAACAGGAGGTCCGGGATGGAGCGCTCAGACCTGAATTGTCTCGCAAAGTACGAAGTGGAGCGTGGATGAGCGCGCGGGCCGTGACCTAGCGGCGCCTGCAGCGCCTTGACGATCTCAAAGGCACCGCGGTGACGGTGCAGGCCATGGTCTTCGGCAATGGCGGCTCATCGTCGGGAGCGGGAGTCGCGTTCTCGCGCGATCCGTCAACGGGCGCGAATAATCCGATCATCGATGTGCTGTTCGGCGCACAGGGCGAAGATGTCGTGTCGGGCCGACGCACGCCGGAGACCGAGGACGCCATCATCCGATCATTGCCGAAAGTGGCAGCAGAATTGCGCGACGCGCTGGCGCGGCTCGAGACCGAATTCGGCGACGTTCAAGACGTCGAATTCACGATCGAAAACGGCAGACTCTGGGTCCTACAGGCGCGTTCCGCAAAGCGAACGCCGCAGGCGGCACTTCAGTTTGCGATCGATTTCGTAAGGGAGGGGCGCATCACACCCGCGCAGGCACTGCAGCGCCTCCAGGATGTGGATTTAAACAGGCTGACGGCCAGGCGTTTTATCGACGCCGGCGAGCCGATCGTGCGCGGCACCGGCGCATCCGCGGGTATCGCCGTCGGCCGCGCGGCCTTCGATGCCGAGAGCGCCGCGCGCTTGTCGGCCAGCGGCGATCCGATCATTCTTGTTCGGCCCGATACCAGCACCGCCGATGTCGGCGGCTTTGCGGTTTCCGCGGGTATCGTCACCGCGGTTGGCGGGCGAACCGCGCATGCAGCGCTCGTGGCGCGCCAGCTCGACAAGCCCTGCATTGTCGGTTGTACAGAAATTGCCGTGGACATCGTACGGCATTGCGCGCATCTGCCGCGGACGACGGTCAACGAAGGTGATTGGCTTTCGATCGATGGCGAAGGTGGCGCCGTCTATTTTGGCCGGGCCAATGTGGTGGCCAGCCGCCCTGACGCGCAACTTGCAGAAATCGAACGCTGGCGTGCCGCCGCGCGCGAAAGCCTGCCGGTGGCAGTGGCTACGGTGCGCGAAGCGGGCTGAAGTAACGGGCTGAGGCGCCTGGTAACGGCGTTCAATCAAAACGTCGTTCGTTCGTCCGTTGTATCATCCTAGGCGCGCGGCTGCGGGTCGTCTTCCTCGTCGGCGGTCAGTATTGCGACAATGCGTCCCGCGTTCGACTTCAGCGGCTCGCCCGTACCGAAAACATCGGCGTCGCCGGCGAGCCATAAGGAGGCTTCCTCGACGTCTTTTATGGTTGGCCGTAGCGCCACGATGTCGACCAGCTTCTCGTCGTCCAAAGATCCCAGGATGCGCCTGATATCGTCGGCGAGAGCCAGCGCGGTGCTCTGGGATATATTTGCGGATTGCTTACCCATCGTCGTCGTCCTGCGGTGCTGCAATCACCCGACCAGGTGCTTCTCGATATCGGAGACGGGATGCTTCGTCAGGTCTTTGTTGATCTCGGCTATGATATGCTTCTTCACATCGGCGTGGAAGGCTTGCCGCAGTTCCGCGAGCGTGCGCGCGGGCGCGACGACGATCAGCGGCGCATCTTTTCTGGCGCGAACGAGTTCTTCGAGCGCTGCCGCGACATGATCGGCAAACCGCAGTTTCTCGAGCTCGTGCCAGTCCGTTTCCTCAAAGCTGGTGCGGCGGTTTGTGCCCGCGCGCTTGAAGCCGCGGCCCGGACGATCGGTGCCCTGCTCATGGGTCGGCGGATCGTCCTCGCTGAAAACACGCTCGGTTACGAGATTGAGGAATTTCGCGTCACCGGCATTGCGCAGGAACAGCGCCTTTTGTCCGTCGCCGACGAACACCAGCGCATCGTGAGGAATGGACAGCTTATTCATGCTCCGCTCTCTTGTCGGTTGTCGCTTGGCCTGATCTGGTCAGAGCCGGCCGATCTCGAATTCCTCGCAGGAATAGCCAAGCATCGATAATCCTTCTTCGAGAAAATCGCCCAATTGCGGCATGCCGAGAAGATATTGCGCGGTGCGCTTGTTGTGGGCGCGAGCCGCCTCTTCGCGCACGGACGGCCAATCGCTCACCGAATAATCGTCGCGTCCGAGCCACGCCAGGGCAACGAGATCGATCTGTTCGTCTTCGGAAAGCGAGTTGATGAGCGAAGTTATCTCCTCGACCACAGGGTCGTCGCGGTGATCTTCAAGAACCGCAATGTCCATGTCGTCTGGGGCATTCGATCCGGGATCGGGATCGGTTACCTCGTCCTTGGCGTCGAATTCCCTGGCCTTGATGATGATGAAGCAGACCTTTTCCGGTGAAATCGTCAGCGACGGGGAGTCCTCGTCGTTTCCGGCTGTGTCACTTTGCTTCGGCTCTTGCAGCATTTTCTGTTCTCCCGTCCTTCGGCGTCGGCCGCCGCCGTATGTGTCGAGCAGGGTTGGGCAAGCGAGAGGCGCTTCAATTTGCCTGGCCGGCTTTCGCAAGCCACTCGTCGCCGACTTTGACATAGGAGCGTTTGACCGCCGCCCAGGCGATGCGATGTGCGGCTTCCTCTTGGCGGCCTTCGCCGGCATGCTCGGCCCAGGCATGATTGAAGGCCTCGCGGTAGATGTCTTGGGCGTGATCCGGCAGATGCGTTCGCACCGCCGGCGGCAAATCACTGTTGACGCGATATGGCATGACAGGTCTCCACCGCAGGGAGTTGCTCTCCTCGAGAGAAGATATTTCTAATGAGCCTGCCAGCTGCGTCCTTGAGGCAAATCAATTTGCGGCCGGGGCGCTGACGAGGCTCGGTTACGAGGGAAACATGCGGACTTGGCGTCGGTTCCGGAAGCTCGGTGCGGAGGTCCGGCGACTGCGCGGCGCCGTGATGGGAGCACTTTTATGAAAACGCATCGTCTGGATGCCGGCGCCGATACCGTGCACTGGGGCTATTTTGACGCCACGCTGAAGCCGCTCATCACGGTCGAGCCGGGCGACACTGTGGTCATGTCTTCAGTGTCGGGCGCGCCCTGGCAACTGCCGCCGCCGCATTCGGGCCTCACGGTGCCTAAGGCATTGACCGATGTGCATGCCAAAGTGCCGCAGAGGCTGGGCCCGCATATGATGACTGGACCTGTGGGCGTGCGCGGCGCCAAAGCCGGGCAGGTGCTCGAAGTGCGGATCAAGGCGGTCGAACTCGCCTGTGACTGGGGCTACAACTTCTCGCGCCCGCTGGTCGGAGCGCTGCCCGACGATTTCGATCACACTCATCTCATCCATATTCCGCTCGACCGCGCGCGCATGGTCGGCCGCTTGCCATGGGGGCTCGAACTGCCGTTGAAGCCGTTCTTCGGCGTGATGGCGGTGGCGCCGCCGCCGGGCTGGGGCGCGATCGCCTCGCCGCCGCCGCGGCGCAACGGCGGCAACATGGACAACAAGGAATTGGTCGCCGGTACGACGCTCTATCTGCCGATTCATGTCGATGGCGCGCAGTTCTCCGTCGGCGACGGCCATGGCGTGCAAGGCGACGGAGAGGTCTGCATCACGGCCATCGAAACCGGGCTGATCGGCGCGTTCGAACTGCACCTGCGCAATGACTTCAAGCTCGAATGGCCGATGGCCGAGACGCCGACACATGTCATGACCATGGCGTTCGATCCCGATCTCGACAGCGCCGTGGTGATTGCGCTGCGCGACATGATCAAGCTGATCTGCGCGCGCACGGGCATCGCGCGCGAGGAGGCTTATACGCTGTGTAGTCTCGCTGCCGATCTGCGCGTCACCCAGGTGGTGAACGGCGCCAAGGGAATCCACGTCATGCTGGAGAAGCAGCTGCTGCAAAAGGGCCGCAGCGCGCAGGCGTGATCCAGAGCAAAAGTGGAACCGGCTTTCCCCCGGCGCCGCCGTCGCGACTATGCCTTTGCCGGCTTGAGCCGGATGTGGATGTTCTTTTCCTGGGTATAGGCGATTAGTTCTTCAAAGCATTCCTCGCGCCCGATGCCGGATTGCTTGAAGCCGCCGAACGGTGCGCCGAGGAAATGCTTGGACACTTCGTTGATCCAGACGAAGCCGGATTGCACGGCGGCCGCCGCGCGATGCGCGGTCGACAGGTCATTGGTCCAGATCGAGGCGGTGAGGCCGTATTCGACGGCATTCACCTCGGCGAGCATCTTGGTTTCGTCGCTCCATTTGAAGACGGAAAGCACCGGTCCGAAGATTTCCTCGCGTGCGATGCGCATGGTCGGTTGCACGTCGGCGAATACGGTCGGCTCGATGAAGAAGCCTTTGGCGAGCGCGGGATCGGACGGCTTGCCGCCGCCGCTGAGAAGCCGCGCGCCCTCCGCTTTGGCGCTGTCGATGAAGCCCAGGATGCGCTCGTATTGCGTCTTGGAAATGATCGAGCCCATGGTCGTCGCCGGATCGGTGGCGATGCCGGGTTTATAATGCCCGATCTTGGCTTTCACTTTGGCGAGCACCGCGTCATAGATTTTCTCGTGAACGAAGGCCCGGCTGGTCGAGCCGCAAGACTGGCCGCACCAGGTGAAATTCATGCCGCCGATGACGGCGTCCGCAACCTCGTCCGGATCGGCGTCGGGATAGGCGATCAGCGCGTTCTTGCCGCCGAGCTCGAGCATGACGGCTTTGAGCGTGTCGGACGCCGCTTTCATCACCGCGCGTCCGGTCGGCACCGAGCCGATCAGCGCGATCATGGCGACGTCTTGATGCGAGGCCAATGCGGCGCCGGCTTCGCGCCCGCCCGGTACGAGATTGAACACGCCGGGCGGCAGAATATCGCTGATCAGTTCGGCAAGGCGCAGCGAAGAGAGCGGGGCCTGTTCCGGCGGCTTCATCACCACCGTGTTGCCGGCGGCGAGCGGAGCGCCGGCCTTGCCGGCGCAGAACATGAACGGGTGATTGAAGGGAATGATGCGGCCGACCACGCCGCGCGGTTCGCGCACCGAGAAATTGACCACGCCCGGCCCCATCGGGATCGAGGCGCCTTTCATCTCGGTGACCAGTCCGGCATAGAATTCGATCTGTGCCGCGGCGATGGTTGCGTCCTTGACCATTTCGGCAAAGGGATTGCCGCAGTCGGCCGCGTCGATCAGCGCCAGCTCCTCGGCATGGTCGCGCAGCACCGTGGCGATGCGCTTCAGGAGCCGCGCCCGTTCGAGCGGCGGCGTGTCGCGCCAGGCCGGGAAGGCGGCTTTGGCGGACGCGACGGCAGCGTCAATATCGGCCGCGCCGCAATCGGCGACCGCTCCCAGCGATTCACCGGTACCCGGATTTATGGTATCTGCATTGCGCCCCGACTTCGCCTTGTGCCATTTGCCGCCATAAAAAGCGTCGCGGTTCGCGGGCAGGTTCAGCGGTTGCGCCTTCAGCGCTTTCGGGGGAACAGCGGTGTTCATGGTGGTCTCCTTAGGCAAGAGCTGCGGGCTTCATTATTAGATTGGTGATGGGTGCGCTCTCAATCGGGAGCGAAATTATCTCGACAGGGCGCCCCGTGACAATCCCGCCATGCGGAGGGCTGCGACGCTAATCGCACGCGGCCGCGTTGCGAGGCGGCAACCCGTCTTGACACTGAACCGCATACAATGAATTGACCTGATAAAGTTCTTCCGCGGCGTCGCCGCGACCGTTGGAGAGACAGGCTTCGATGCCGGAAACGATACGTGAACCAATCCTCGACGTCGCTCATCTGGGCCACATCGAATTGCTGACGCCGAAATTCGAGGCGAGCGCGAGGTTCTTTATTGACGTGCTCGGGATGACTGAAAGCGGCCAGGCCGGCGACAGCCTATTTCTGCGCGGCTGGGACGACTATGAGCGCTACAGTCTCAAGCTCACGGCTTCGAAAACGTCCGGAATGGGACATGCGGCATTTCGTTGCCGCAGCCCGCAGGCGCTCGAGCGGCGCGCTGCGGCGCTGAAGGGATCCGGCTGCGATATCGGCTGGACGGACGGCGACCTCGGTCACGGCAAGACCTTCGTCTGCCACGATCCGGACGGCCATCGGATCGAGCTTTATTACGAAACCGAATGGTACGAGGCGCCATCCGACAAGCGGCCCGCGCTGAAAAATCAAGCGCAACGCTTTCCGGCACGCGGCGTCAATGTGCGACGGCTCGATCATTTCAACGGGCTGGCCGCGGATATCAAGGCCAACCGCGTCTTCTTCGAAGACTATCTCGGCGCGCGCCTCACCGAGCAGATCGTGCTCAATGACGGGACCGAAGCCGGGATGTGGCTGACCTTCACCAACAAATCCTATGATTTCGCCTATACGCTTGATCACACCGGCAGCAAAGGCCGCTTTCATCATGTCACTTACGCGCTCGACAGCCGCGAGGAAATCCTGCGCGCCGCCGATATCTTTCTCGAGAACGGCGTGTTCATTGAAACCGGTCCGCACAAGCATGCGGTCCAGCAGACCTTCTTTCTTTATGTCTATGAGCCGGGCGGCAATCGTGTCGAAGTTGCCAATGCCGGTGCGCGCTTGATCTTGGCGCCGGATTGGAAGCCGATCCGCTGGACCGAGGAGGAGCGCAAGAAAGGCCAGGCCTGGGGGCTCAAAACCATCGAGTCCTTTCACACCCATGGCATGCCGCCGGTTCAAAGCACATAGGCCTCTGAAAAGCACATAGGCCTCCAAGAAGGCCCATCTCTGTCCATTCACCGGTCTAATACCCTGTATATCGATTATCGATTCGGAGAATGCCTCAACCGGCTTTACGTTCGCCCGTCTTGCCAGGGAGCCCCCCGTGACCGATCTCTCGATCAGCATGTCCGAAGCCGATGTGGCGCTGACGGCCGCCGACGGATTTCGCTTCCAGGGATTCCGCGCCGCGCCGCAGGGGCAGAGTCGCGGCGGTCTGGTCGTCCTACAGGAAATATTCGGTCTGACCGAGCAAATGAAATCGGTGGTCCGCGCCTATGCGGCCGATGGCTATGATGTGATCTTTCCTTGTCTGTTTGATCGCGTGTCGCCCGGTCTGGTCGTTCCGTTCAACGAGGCGGAGCGCGGCCGCGATCTCGCCTATGGCCTCGATCTCGACAAGGTGATGCTCGACATCGCGGCTGCGTCCGACTGCGTTCGCGGACCTCATGGCGTGTCGGTGCTCGGGTTCTGCTGGGGCGGCGGCGTCATCGTGCGTGCGGCGAGTGAACTTGATCTGCGCGGCGCCATCGCGTTCTACGGCACGCGGCTCAAGGACTACCTGCATTTCCGGCCGGCATGTCCACTGCTGTTCCACTTCGGCGCAACCGATCCGAACAGCACGCCGGAAATCATTGAAGACGTCCGGAAGGCCCTTCCGCAGGCGGAAACCTACATTTACGAGGCCGGTCACGCCTTTGCCAACGACGTGCGGCCGACCTATGTGGCCACCGCTGCGGCATCGGCGCGGGAGCGGACGCTTGCCTTTCTAGCCAGGAATCACGCGCGCGCCAATTGACGGCGGCCGCGCTGCGGCGCGGAATCTGGCTTCGGGTTTGCGACCGCGCCCTTGCGCAGGTCGGCATAGACGGCCTTGATCTCGGCGCGCAGCCATTGGTGTTTTTTGTCGCGATCATGCCGCGCTTGCCAGACCATGTTGGTCGAGACCTTGCCGACATCGATCGGCACGGGGCGCCTCGCCAAGCCGAACGACTTGCGAAAGACATCGGCCGCGAGACTTGTGAAGACGCCGATCATCTCGCTTTTGCGCAGGAGCTGCGGCACCACGGTGAAATTGGTCACCGCGATCAGCGCCTCGCGGCGCAGCCCATGCCGCGCCAACAGGTCGTCGAAGATCGCGCGGCCGGTGCCGGTCGCGCTGACCACGAGGTGGGGATAGGACAGCACCGCCGTGATATCAAAACGGCCGCGGCGCCGGACAATCGGGTGATCGCGCCGGAACACGCAGAACAGGCTCTCGTTCATCACGAATTCCGCCTGGAAATGGCCCGGCTTGCCGTCGAGCCAGCCCAGCGCCAGATCGACACGGTCGGCATCCAACAGATCGAGCGCCTGCTCGCGGTCGGCGGTCATGACCTGGAGAGCCATCCCGGGCGCGCGCTTTCGCATTCGGGCGAGCAGCGGCGGCATCAAGGCCAGGCTGAGACGGTCCGGCGTGCTCAGTCGGAAAACGCCGGTCGCCGTCGCGGGATCGAAGGCCGGCGCATCGCCGAAGCAGCTTTCCATCAATTGCAGCGCTTCCTGCACCCGGCCGCGCAGCGCCTCGGCGCGCGACGTGAGCACAAGCCCGGCCGGGCCCCGCACCAGCAATTCGTCGCCGAACAGGCGCCGCAGCCTGTCAAGCGCATGGCTCACCGCCGGCTGCGAGCGGCCGAGGCGGATCCCCGCGCGCGTGACGCTGCGCTCGGCTATCAGGGCGTCGAGCACCTTGAGCAGATTGAGATCGAGATTGTTGAGATTCATGAAACCGCCTGATGCACCGCGCGAATAGGTCGCATATCCGATATCAATTTAGCAAATGACGGGAAATGCCCTATTCTTGTAAGAACAGCCCGGTGAGAAAAACCCGCCTGGGGCCAACAACATCTTGATGGGAGGCTGCTCGTCTTGATTTCACGTCGCTTGTTGCTTGGAAGCATCGGCGCAGCGCCGGTGAGCACCTTGCTGCCGAAGTATGTCTTCGCGGCGGATTATCCCTCAAGGCCGATCCGGCTGATCGTGCCGTTTGCCGCGGGTGGCAATGCCGACATCGTCGGCCGCATTGTCGGCGACCAGATCAGCAAGGCCGTGGGGCAGCCCGTCGTGGTCGAGAACCGCGGCGGCGCCGGCGGCGGTATCGGCGCCGAATTTGTCGCGCACGCCGATCCCGATGGCTACACGCTTCTGGTCGGCTCGAACGGGCCGCTCACCGTCAATCCGTTCGTGCAGGCGAAGCTCGGCTACGATCCGTTGAAGGACTTTGCTCCGATCGCGCTCACGAGCTACGTGCCGCATGCGCTCATCCTGCGCAACGGCCTACCGGCGAAGACGGTCGCCGATGTCATTGCTGCCAGCAAGAAGACGCCGCTGACCATTGCGACAAGCGGCGTCGGCAGTGCGACGCATATGACGCTCGAACGCCTCAAAGCCGCGACCGGCGCCGACCTTACCCATGTGCCTTACCGCGGCGGCGGCGCAATGCTGCCGGATCTCATCGGCGGCACCGTCGACGGCGCGATGACCGAGTTTTCCACGGCGCTGCCGCTACACAAGGACGGCAAAGCGCATATTGTCGCGATTGCGGCAACGCACCGTTCGAAACTGGCCGCCGACATTCCCACTTTCGACGAAAGCGGGGTGAAAGGCTTCGTTGCGCAGAGCTATATCGGCGTTCTGGCGCCGGCCAAGACGCCGGCCGACATCATCGCCAAGCTGCGAGATGCAGTCGCGAAAGGTCTCAGCCCCGGTTCGCCGGCGGCCGAACGTCTCGTCGGTCTGGGCTCGGAGATCGCCACCGCGGAACAGATGACGCCGAAGGGATTCGACGAATTCATTCAGACCGATTACGCGGCGATGAAGGAAGCCGCGAAGCTCGCGGGAATCAAACCATCATAGTCAGGTCGGCGTGATCGCACCGCCGCGGCGGCGCACTTTGCTGCCGTCCGGCCTTGGTTTGAACGATCCGCTGTTGTCGACGCCGCGTGCGTCGGCGCGCAACAGCGTCAGAAAATGGCGGTGAATACCGGTCGGTTGCCAGTCGGCGCGCGTGGCTATTCCGTCGCAGCGCCGTAATTTTGCCGACCGGAACGGCAGCACTGCAAGCTTGCTTGGCTCGTTGAGTTGCGCCTCCAGCGCCGACATCAGTGTCAGCTGGTCGGTCGTCGCAAGCAGGTCACGATGGATTTGCAGCGAGGTCGTCTCAACACTGATTTTCGGCAAGGCAGCAAGGCTCGCGAACATGCGACGGAAGGCCTGGTGCCGCGGCGTCATCGCTCCCGGCATGATCCAGGGGTAGCGTGCGAGTGCGCGCAGGCGAAGCGTTTTGTCCTGCCGCAACGGGTGATCGGCGCGGCCGACGACGACATAGCGGTCCGTGAACAGTTCTTCCTCCGTTACATCGGTCGCCCAATCCGGCCGCCGCAGCACGCCGAATAGAAAGTCGAGCTTGCCGGCGCGCAGATCATCCAACAGCTCTTCGTAATGACCGTCGACGACTTGGACCGTCGCGGTCGGATATGTCTTGAAGAATGCATTGATGGCCGAGGAAAGAACCTGCGTTCCGGAATGGGGAATATTGCCGATGACGATGCGCGTGACGACGTTGCCGCGCGCGGCCTGCAATTCCTCCAATCCATAGGCGAGTTCGCGCAGCGCGATCTGAAAGCGCCGCGCGATTTCGGCGCCGAGCTGGGTCGTGGTCATGCCTCTGCTGGTGCGCTGATAGAGCCGCCGGCGCAGCTCGCGCTCGAGGCCCTTGGCGGCGCGATGCAGCGACGGCTCGGAGATCGCGAGCGATCGCGCCGCCGCATCAAAGGAATAATTCTCGGAGACCGCAATCAAGCTTCGGATCTGCGGCCCGGTAACGCGAATGAGGGCGATGTCGACGGCTTGCGTGCTATTGCCGTCGCTCAGCGCAATACGAAGCTGATCGAAAAATCGCAGAATGCGCGGCAGCAGAGCTGCACCGCTCGCAGTGAGATAACACCCGGAGCCGCGGCGCTCGAACAGCCGCGCGCCGATGCGCTGCTCGAGAGCGCGGACCGATTCCGTCACGCCCGGCTGCGACAGATTAACCGCCTTGGCGGCGCCGGTGATGCTTTGCGACTCGGCAACGGCGGCAAAGGCGCGAAGCTGGCGGATTGATGGAAAATCGACGGGGCTCATTGGATCGCGGGCTCGGTGATGGCGGCAACAACGGGAAATCTCCGCAAGCATTAATAGCAAGAACTTATGGCTCCGGGCGCGAAATCTATTGGCGGTTCGACGGCCTCCCAACGACAATTGGCGGCAATCAGCCAGGCTTCCATGGGCGGCGTTCGAACCGTGGATGAGACCTGAGCAACAACAAGCTTGTCGGGGGAGGCGCCTATTCTTACACGGCCTCGGATCATTGCGCGCTGGATGCGCCGCGCTGCGGTTGGCCTTGCGGTGGCCTGCGCTGCGGTTTCGGGCGTCAACGCTCAGACCGCGGCTGACTTTCCGAATAAGCCGGTCCGGGTCTTGGTGCCTTATGGACCGGGCGGAGCCGGCGACCTCACCGCACGAATGGTCGCCGACAAGCTCAGCCAGTATCTCAAGCAAGCATTCGTGGTTGAAAACCGGCCCGGCGCGGGCGGCATCGCCGCGGCGCGGGCCGTGCTGGAAGCGCCCGCTGACGGCTATACGCTCGGCATATTCGGCAACGGGCAGGCGATCAGCGCAACCCTGTTCCAAGAACTGCCTTATGACGTCATCAAGGATTTTGCGCAGATTTCCGTACTCGCCAATTTCGAGATGCTGCTGGCGGTGCCGCCGACGTCACCCTACAGGTCGGTCCAAGATCTGATCGAGGCGGCACGCGCGGCACCCGGCAAGCTCAATCTCGGCGCGATCAATCCGGGCAGCACGCAGAATCTGTCGGCGCATTTGTTCGAGCAGGTGAGCGGGGCGAAGTTCACCATCGTCACTTATCGGACGACACCGGACCTTGTCACCGCGCTGCTGCGCGGCGATGTCGATCTCGGCTTTGATTATTTTGCCGGCCTCGGGACGACGATCGGTCCGGACAAGCTTCGCGTTCTCGCCACCTCAGGTGTCGAGCGCGACCCGCTGCTGAAAGATATCCCTACGGCCAAGGAAAGTGGTTTGCCGGACTACGTGATGACCAGCTGGAATGGGATCGAAGCGCGGGCGGGCACACCGGCGGACGTCATCGGCACACTCAATGCCGCGATCCGCAGGGCAGTGGCGGAGCCCGACGTGCAACGGAAGTCGTTGCGGCTCGGGCTCGAAGCGCGCGCGAGCTCGCCCGAGGAAATGCGCGACCGCATGGCTGCCGACATCGCCAAATGGCGCGAGGTCATCGAGAAGGCAGGAATTCCCAAACAATAGAAATTTGCCGCGCTCGCATCCGCTTCACGCCGATGCGTAACGGACGGAATTGCGCACGCTTTTGGAGCACGAAATGGCCGGACAGCCACGGTTGAAAATGGCGATTGCGGATTATGGGCATACGCGGGCCCTGAAATCGGGGCGGGTGCCGATCAACGGCGTCGATCCTGATTTCGTTCAGGTGGTGCCGATCATTGCCGCGTTCCGGCGCATGGTTCGCGATCTTGAATTCGACGTCTGCGAGATGGCGCCGACCACCTATATGATCGCGCGGGCTCGCGGCGCGCCCTATATCGCCTTGCCGATCTTCCTGATGCGTCGCTTTCATCATGGCGGCTTCGCCGTTCGCCCCGATGCCAATATCCGAACGCCCAAGGATCTCGAGGGCAAGAAGGTAGGCGTCCGCGCCTATTCGGTGACCACCGGAGTTTGGACGCGCGGCATTTTTGTCAACGAATATGGCCTTGATTCAGCCAAGGTGACCTGGGTGGTCGATGACGAAGAGCATGTCACGACGCTGAAGCTGCCGCCGAATGTGGTTCATGCGGCGGTAGGCCAGTCGCTGCAGAGCATGATGGCCTCGGGCGAGATACAGGCCGGGTTCACCGGTCCGGCCGGTGTCGGCCGTTCCGGACCGCCGATTGCCAATTGGGACATGAATGCGCCAACCGGCGGCGACGCCGGCGTTTATCCCGAGCTGATCGCCAATGTCGAGCAGGTCGAAGCCGATTGGTATCGGCGCAGCGGCATTCTGCCGATTCATGGCCTGATCGTCGTCAAGGACGAACACGTCAAAGCCTATCCATGGCTCGCGCGGGCGCTGATGGATGCGTTCGCGGCAGCGAAGGAACCCTACATCGAGGACTTAAAGCGCGGCAAAGACGACGCTCCGGAGGACAAGCGCTACCGTAAATTCATGACCTTGATGGGCGACCCGTTGCCCTACGGAATTTCGGCCAATCGCGCCAGCATCGAAGCCCTGGTCACTTACGCCCTGCAGCAAGAACTCATTCCGTCACGGCCAAGCCTTGATGAAGTCTTCGTCCAGATCGATCCCTGAGACCTATCCGTCCTCGTGCAAGGAACAGACATGTCCGAAATCATCGACATTCATCCGCATATCGTCTCGCCCGACACCAAGCGCTACCCGCTTGCGCCGCTCGGCGGCAAGCAGTCGACATGGTCGAGCGAGCGGCCGACCACGTACCAGCAGCTTCTGCAAGCCATGGACGATGCCGGCGTCGCCAAGGCCGCCATCGTGCATTCATCGACGGCTTACGGCTTTGACAATAGCTATGTCGCCGACGCCGTTGAGGCGGTCCCCACCCGTTTTACCGGGGTTTATTCGATCGATGTGATGACGCCGGACGCCGTGAAGACGTTCGATTACTGGCTCGGCCGCGGTTGCACCGGCATGCGGCTGTTCACGACCGGGAGCACTTTGCCGGACCAGGCCACCTGGTTTGCCGATCCGAAGACCTATCCGTTCTGGGAGCACGCGGCGGCAAAGAACATCCCGGTCTGCGTGCAAATGAAGCAGGAGGGCATCCCGCTGTTGCGGCAGATCATGGACAAGTTTCCGAAGGTGACCATTATTCTCGATCACCTGTCGCGCGTGCCGTTCGAAGATGGGCCGCCCTACAGCCAAGCCGCCGAATTCCTGGCGCTCGCCAAATACGGCCAAGTTTATTTGAAGATTTCGCCGCTCAATGTGACGCCGAAATCCTGGGGCAGGGCTACGCCGGAGACGTTTTTCGGCAAATTGATCGACACGTTCGGCGCCTCGCGAATCGCCTGGGGCTCGAATTTTCCGAACTCGGTCGGGACCCTCGCGGACATTCTCGGCGCCGCGCGGAAGGCATTTTCGTTTGCCAAGGCGTCGGATCAGGATTGGGTTTTCGGCAAGACCGCGTTGACGCTTTATCCGTCGCTGGCCAGCCGGTAGAGGGCGTCATGGCAGCTCCGAAGGTCACTTTACACACAATGCTCGGCAATTATCCGAATGTCGTGCCGCTCAAGAGCGGAGCGGTGCGCTCGGATTTGGTCGATTTCGATTTCGCCGAGGTCAAGGTCGCGAACAATCTGTTCAAGCAGGTGGTGCGCGACGGCAAATACGATCTCGCCGAGCTTGCCATCGTCACTTATCTGCAGGCGAAGTCGTTCGGCAAGCCCTATGTGCTGCTGCCCGTCGTGGTGGTGAGCCGCGGCCAGCATCACACCATCGCCTACAATGCCGAGCGCGGCGAACTGAAACCATCGGATCTGTCCGGTAAACGCGTCGGCGTCCGCGCTTATACAGTGACCACCGGCACCTGGGTGCGGGGCATTCTGGCCAGCGACTACGGCGTTGACCTCAACAAGGTCGAGTGGATCACCTTCGAGGATCCGCATCTGGCCGAATACCGCGATCCGGACGTCGTCCAGCGTGCGCCTCCAGGCAAAGAGCTTGTTCAAATGCTGCTTGACGGCGAGATCGATGCGGCCGTGGTCGGCGACAAGCTGCCCGATCCGCGCTTGAAGCATCTTATTCCTGATCCCGATGCCGCAGCCAAGACATGGGCTGAACGCCATCACGGCGTTCCGATCAATCACATGCTGGTGGTGCGTAGCGAATTGTCGCGGTCGCGGCCGGACGTGGTGCGGGAGGTGTTCCAACAATTCCGCGAGAGCAAGCGCGCAGCGGGTCTTCCCGACAAAGGCGCTCTCGACCCCTATCGTTTCGGCGTCGAAGCCTGCCGCCCGACCCTGGAGGTCATCATCGATTTCTGCCTGCGGCAGAACCTGATCGCACGGCCAATGACGGTCGACGACCTGTTCGACGATACGACGCGCGTCCTGGGCGTGGGTTGATCGCCTCCGGCGGAGGCGGCATAACCCAAACGCGGGAGCGGCTTGCGCCGGCGTGCACTTCGCGGCTAGTCGCACCGCTGGACAGCGCGGGATTGGGTTCCGCGCAACGTCCTGAGGCGGGTGATCCATGGAATTGCCGCAGCCTTTGCGCCGGGCCGTCGATCGCGCATTGGACGGCGTGGCGCTGGGCGATCTTGCCGCGACGGCGGCGGCGCTGTCGCAGCGTTATCGCGAGGAGCGGCGCGATGGCAGGCCCCATGTCGCAACCCAACGCGATGCGCTCGCCTATCTCGCGACACGCTTGCCGGCGACCTACGCAGCGGCGCGTGCGAGCCTCGGCGTGGTCGCCGGCGCCCACCCGGATTTTGCGCCAAAGACCGTGCTCGATATCGGCGCCGGCCCTGGAACAGCGCTATGGGCCGCCGCCGATTGCTGGCCCGGCCTCACCGACGCGTTGCTGATCGAAGCAAGTCCGGTTTTCCGCGCCTGCGGCGAGGACCTCGCCGCCAATACGAACCTGCCGCGCACGACCTGGCGTACGGCGGATATCTGCAGGGTAATTCCTGATGATGCGCCACGCGACCTGGTCATTCTGGCTTACGTGCTGAACGAACTCGCGCCTGACGATCGGCCCTCGGTTTGGGCACGGGCATGGCAGGCCACTGCCGGCGTTCTTGTCATCGTCGAGCCCGGCACGCCGGCCGGCTGGCAGCGCATTCTGGCCGCGCGCCGGCAATTAATTGAAAGCGGCGCCCACGTGATCGCGCCGTGCCCGCATGTCAATGCCTGTCCGCTGCGGCCACCGGACTGGTGTCATTTCGCCGAACGTGTCGCGCGCTCGCGTCTGCATCGGCGGGCCAAGGGTGCCGAGGTTCCCTGGGAAGACGAGAAGTTCAGCTATGTGGCAGTCGCGCGTCAGCCGGCCTCCGACCCGCGAGCACGCGTCATCGCCCCGCCGCGAAAGGCCAGCGGCCGCGTCACGCTGAAACTCTGCCGTCCTGACGGATCGGCGGGCGAGCGATTGTTTTCGCGCCGCGACGGCGCGGTCTATAAGCGCGCCTCGCGCAGCGTTTGGGGCGGATCGCTGTGATAGGGCGCATTGCCGGCGCACCCGCCGGTGCGGCGCGCTATCGGCGCGATGGCGGCGCGTCTTCGAAGACCTGGCGGTCCCACGCCGCCTCCGTCACGCCACGCTCGCGCAGCTTATATTTTTGCACCTTGCCGTTCTCGGTGGTCGGCAACTCGTCCATGAATTCGAGATAGCGCGGCACGGCGAAATAGGGCAGGCGCGGCTTGCAGAACTCGATCAATTCCGGCGGTGTCAGGCTCTTGCCGGGATGAAGAATGATCGCGGCCATGACTTCGTCTTCGGCCAATTGCGAGCGCACCGGGAAGGCGGCGGCATTGGCGACACTTGGGTGACTCAAAAGCACTTGTTCCACTTCGAACGATGAGATGTTCTCGCCGCGGCGCCGGATCGCATCCTTGAGCCGGTCGATGAAGCGAAAATAGCCGTCAGGCTCGCGAACGACGCGGTCGCCGGTGTGAAACCAGAGATTCCGCCAGGCCTCGACGGTTTTCTCCGGCGTGCCGAAATAGCCGGTGGCGAAGGCGAACGGATCGTCGGCGCGCACCAGGAGTTCGCCGGGGGTGCCGTCGGCGACCTCGTTGTCCTCTTCGTCGACAACGCGGGCTTGGAAGCCGTCGAAGACGGGGCCCATGGCTCCGGCGCGTTGCCGGTCGACCGTCGTGCCGAGAACCATATTGGTTTCCGTCGAGCCCCAGCCGTCGATCATGCGAATGCCGGTGCGCTCTATGAATTCGGCGTGGAACTGCTTCGGTACGCCCGGCGCCAGCGAAATCCGCGTGGCGTGCGCCTGCTCCTCCGGAGAGGCCGGACGGGACAACAGGATCGGAACCATGGCGCCGAGCAAATAAGTCACCGTTGCGCGATGGCGCGACAATGCGGAATAGAAGCCGGAGGCGGAAAAACGCTTTTCAAAGCGGATCGTGCCGCCGATCAATATCGCCTGATAGAAGGCGTTCAGGGCATTGGTGTGGAACAAGGGCAGGCTCGTGCACAGGATATCGTCCGGCCGCAGCTCAAGCGCGGCCCCCGTGTTCACCGCCCACCAGAAATACTGGGCGTGCGGACAGCAGACGCCCTTTGACGGCCCCGTGGTGCCGGATGTGTATAGAATGACCGCAAGATCGCTCGGCCGCAAACGGATCGGCGAAACGCCGGCGTTGCCCCTTGGCATGGGAACGGATTCGAGTTTCCCCATTCGAATCTTTGCCGCCGCTTCGATTGACCACAGCGCTTCGACCGACAGCGCCGAAGGATCGAGCATGGAAAGATTGTCCGCGCAGTCGCCTTCGACGACCAGGAGCCGAGCGCCGGAATTCGACAAAATATGCTGAAGCTGCGGTCCGCGCGAAGCGATATTGATCGGCACCAGAACGGCGCCAAGCCAGGCGCAGCCCAGCAAAATCTCGATGAATTCCATCCGGTTCGAGCAGATGAGAGCGACGCGTTCTCCGGCACGAATGCCGGCGGATTGCAGGGCCGCGGCCATGCGCGCCGCGGCATCGCAGGCTTGCGCATAAGTCAACGTGACGTCGCCAGCCGAGACCAGAATCTTTTCGGGACTGCGGGCGGCCTGGCGCTGAAGCATAGTGGGCAGGGTTCGCTCGGCCGGCGCGAAAGCGTCCGACCATTGCTTGCGCAGAATGGACGTCATGGAGTTGGCTCTACTTTGCCGCCAAGATAGCTGGCGATGACACGGGGATCGTGAACGAGACCGGCCGCAGGGCCGCTCAGCACGACATTGCCGGTTTCGAGCACATAGCCGAAATCGGCCGTCTCGAGCGCAGCGCGGGCATTTTGCTCGACGAGCAGGATCGAGACGCCAAGTTCGCGCAAGCCCACCACAATGCGGAAGATTTCACGGACGATGAGCGGCGCCAGTCCAAGACTGGGCTCATCAAGCAAAAGTAGGCGGGGCTTCGCCATCAGCGCGCGCCCGAGCGCGAGCATCTGCTGCTCGCCGCCCGAGAGCGTTCCCGCCAATTGGCGGCGCCGTTCGGCAAGTTTTGGAAAACGCCTGTATACTTCGCCGAGATCCGCGTAGACCGCGCTGCGGTCGCGCCAGCGCGTATAGGCGCCGAGGATCAGGTTGTCGGCAACCGTCATTTCACTGAACAATTCACGGCGTTCCGGCACCAGGCAGATGCCGCGCCGCACGCGCTCTTCGGTGCTGAGCGTGCGCAGGTCGTCATGCTCATAGCGGCATTTGCCGCGCGACGGCAGAAGCCCCATCAGCGCCGAGAGCAGGGTGGTCTTGCCAGCGCCGTTCGGTCCGATGACGGTGACGATCTGGCCAGCCTGCATGTCCAGCGACACGCTGCTCACGGCCTCCACCTTACCGTAGCTGACATGCAGGTCTTCCACCGACAGCAGCATCGTCATGCGACACCGCCCAGATAGGCTTCCTGCACACGTTCGTCGGCGCGGATGGCGGCGGGCAGCCCGTCGGCGAGCTTGATGCCGAAATCCATGACGACGATGCGGTCGACCAGATTCATCACGAATTCCATGTCGTGCTCGACAAGGATGATCGTCATGCCTTCGGCCCGCAAATCGCGCAGCAAGTCGGATAGCGTCTGCTTTTCGAGCCGGCGCAATCCGGCTGCCGGCTCGTCGAGCACGAGAAGAGCAGGATCGGCCGCGAGCGCACGGGCCACTTCGAGGAGCCGCTGCCGGCCCAACGGCAAATTGCCGGCAAGTTCGCCATATCTGTCGCCGAGGCCGACGCGGCGCAGCTGGTGCAGGGCTTCGATGCGGGCGGCAGCCTCCTCGGTGCGATCGAGCCGCAACGCGCCGGCAAGGAATCCGGCATGGGTCCGAGAGTAAACGCCGAGCAGCACGTTTTCGAGCAGCGTCATATGGGGCCGCAACTTGACGTGCTGAAAGGTGCGCGCCATGCCAGCCGCGGCGATGTGCCGTGGCGGGAGCCTGGTGATATTGCGGCCTTGAAAAAGAATGGTGCCGCTGTTCGGCTTGAGCACGCCTGTGATCAGATTGAGCAACGTGCTCTTGCCGGCGCCGTTCGGTCCGATCAGGCCGAGCACTTCGCCCGGCTTGACCTGAAAGCTGACATCATTCACGGCGACGAGCGCGCCAAAGCGCTTGGTCGCGCCATGAATTGCAAGCACGGCCTGTGCCGTTTGCGCGCTCCGCGCGCGGCGCAGCAGTGGCGCGCTTGCGGCCAGCGGGATTTCTTGCTTCGCGCGCGGCAGATATTTTCTGACGAGCGGCACGACACCGCCGCGCGCTTTCTGCAGCAGGATGACAAAAAGAACGCCGAACACCACCGCTTCCAGCTGGCCGCTGTAGGTGGTGACGGCGGGCAGGACGTCCTGCAGGACGTTCTTGATCAGCGTGACGATGGTAGAGCCGACCACGGCGCCCAGAATCTGGCTGGCGCCGCCGACCAGCGCCATGAGCAGAAGCTCGATGCCGGCGTCAATGTCGAATTGGATCGGGCCGACATAACGCTGCATATGGGCATAGAACCAGCCGGACAATCCGGCCAACAGAGCGGCAAGCACGAAGACGGCAAGACGAATGCGGAAGGAATCGATCGCCAAGCTCTCGACCAGCGCCGTGCCGCCGCGCAAGCAACGAATGGCGCGGCCTTGGCGCGAATCCAGCAAGTTCCGGCACAGCAGCATCACGGCGCCGAGGGTTGCCCAAATGAAGAAATAGATGGCGATACTGCTTTCCAGCGAAATCGGGCCGATCGCGATTGCGGGAATGCCGGAGAGGCCATTATAGCGGCCGAGCGTCTCCGAATTGCCGAACAGAAAATAGATCGCGATGCCCCATGCGATCGTGCTCAACGGAAGAAAATGTCCGCCGAGCCGCAATGTGGCGGCGCCGAGTATCGCGGCGGCGAGGCCGGCCAGCGCCAGCGCCAGCAGCAGGCCGATCCAGGGCGAACCGCCCAATGTCACGGTGTACCATGCGGTGGCGTAGGCGCCGATGCCGATGAAGGCAGCCTGGCCGAACGATGTCACCCCGGCGATCCCGGTCATGAGCACAAGGCCGAGCGTCGCGATCGCATAGATTCCGATATAGTTCATCAGCGTGATGCTGAAGCTGCCAAGCAATGCCGGCGCGAGCGCAAGCAAGGCGATCGCAATGATCACAGCGATGCTGGACCGAGTGCGGATCATGTCTGGCGTTCACCTTCCTCTTCTTCGATTTCCTCCTCAACGCCGGTTCGCGTGGCAAATGACTGCCACAGCAGAATTGGGATCAGCGACCCAAAGACGATCACTTCTTTCATGGCGCTATCCCAGAAGGACGCATAGCTCTCCAGCAGACCCACCAGGAGTGCGCCGACGATGGTCGCCGGATAGCTGACCAGGCCGCCGATAATGGCTCCGACAAAAGCCTTCAGTCCGATCAGAAAGCCGGAATCGTAATACAGCGTCGCAATCGGCCCGATCAGAATGCCGGAAATTCCGGCGAGCGCCGATGCCAACAGGAAGGCGGTCGCGGCGGTGGTTGAAAGCTGAATGCCGACCAGCCGGGCGCCGACGCGATTGACCGCCGTGGCGCGCAGCGCTTTACCGTTGAGCGTATGTTCAAAAAACACAAACAGAAGAAGGCCGAAGACCGCAGCGCTGACCATGACCAGAATGCTTTGGCCCGAAACCATCATCGGGCCGATATTGAAGAAGGCGCGCGTGAGCGGTTGGGTCCGGAAACCCTCCGGACCGAAAAATATCAGTGCCATGCCGGACATGGCGAAATGAACGGCAACGGCGACGATGAGCAGGACCAGCACCGAGGCATCGGCCATGGGGCGGAACGCGACCCGGTAAAGCAGCGGCGAAATGGGAAGGACAACCGCGAGCGTGATCAGAATTGCGCTCCACATCGGCAGATCGTAACCGGCCGCGGCCCACGCCGCCGCGGCCGGTACGACCGGGAGCACGGCATAATAAAACAGAGCGCGCGGCAGACGCTGAATCTGATGCTGGCGGACGAGGGCATGGACTTCCATGACCGTGGCGATCGCCGTCAGTGTCAGGACCAGCCACACGGTTCCGGGCGTGCGCTTGAGCTGCAGCGCGGCGAGCGTCAGCGCGGCATAGCCGACGACGTCGCCAAACGGCACGAAGATCACGCGCGTCGACAGAAAGATCAGAACAAGGCCCAGCGCGATCAACACGTAGATGGCGCCGGTGGTGATGCCGTCCTGAGCGAGGAGAAGGGCGATCTCCGGCGTCATCGAGAAGAGCCCGTGATCAAGACGACAGCCGCAGCCGCCACTCCGCTACTGCAGCAGCTTCCATTGGCCTTTGCGCAACTGGACCAGCACTTGCGAACGCTGGTCAACGCCGAAATAGCTGCCCGGCTGGAAGTTATAGACAGCATGGGTGCCGACCACGTTCTTTGTGGTGAGCAAGGCATCCTTGAGGGCCTCGCGAAACTCCGGCGTGCCGGGTTGCGCCTTTTGTAATGCGCGCTTGGCAGCATCCTGAAACACAAGCCAGGCGTCAAACGAATAGGCGGAAAACGCGTCGGTGGTCGGCGCGTTGTTGGTCTTCTGATAGATGTCACGGAACATGAGCGCGACTTTCTTGGTCGGGCTGCTGTCGGGCAGTTGCTCGGCGACGATCACGGGTCCCGCCGGAGCGATCAGGCCTTCGACGGCTGCTCCGCCGACGCGCACGAAGTCCGGGTTGATCAGCGCATGGGTGCCGTAAAGGCCGCCTTTAAAGCCGCGATCGGCGAGCGCCAGATAGGGCAACGCGCCGGGTGTTCCGGAGCCGCCGGTGAGTACGGCGTCCGGCTGTGCGGCGACGATCTTGAGGACCTGTCCCGTCACCGACGTGTCGGAACGGCCATAGCGCTCGTTGGTGACGACCTCGAGGTGCGCCGGGCCGGCGGTCTTCATCAGCGCATCATAGACGAGATCGCCCCATGAATCGGAGAAGCCGATATAGGCAACTCTCTTGACGCCGTCCTTTTTCATGCGCTCAACCACCGCCTCGACCATCATCGGCGGCGGCTGCGGAATCGAGATCATCCATTGCCCGTTCGGGTTCTGCGGCGCGGTCGCCGGCGTCAGCGAAATCATGGGTGTTTTGGTTTCAGCCGCCACTACTGCCATGGCGATCACGCCAGGCGTGCCGGAGGTGCCGATTAAAATGTCGACCTTGTCCTCTTCGACCAATTTGCGGGCATCGCGCGAGGCGGCCGACGGATCGGAGGCGTCGTCGAGCCGGATCATCTTGATGTTGGAATCGCCGACCTTGCCGCTATAGGCCTCGGCGGCGAGGATGCCCTTTTCATAAGGAATTCCGATTGAAGCGCCCGGGCCGCTCAACGAGGTCACAAAACCCACGGTGATGTCGGCGGCGCAAGCGCCCGACACCGCCAGCAGGAGAGACGCGACCGCAACGCCAAATCGCAACAGCATGACCAACCTCCCGTGTCCGTCTTTGGACATGTGAGAAAAATGTTGTTTTTGGACACGGCCGAGAAACGTGCCTCTGGACGTGCGCCAAAATTGCTTTAACTTTAAAGCATCTGGCGGCGATGGCAAGCGTCTCTTGCCGCCGCCGGCCGGATGCGGTGAGTTTCCGGCCGCGGCGCCCATGCCCAACCTGTTGAAGAGGAGTGGGAAAATTGCGCATCTGGTATCAAAGCTACGTCGACTACGCGCACGGCAAAACCTACTGGGACCGCCTGCGCGAACACCTGGATGCGATTGTCGACCCCGGCACGACCATCGACATCAAGGGCATCACCCCGCACGATTCCTATGCGCATGCGCTGGTGGAGATGCGCTGCGCCCGGGAAGTGATTTGTAACGCGGTGAAGGCCGAGCGCGAAGGCTATGACGCATTCATCATCGGCCATTTTCAGGATGCCGGACTTTACGAAGCGCGTTCCGCTGTTGGCATTCCTGTGGTCGCGCTCGGCGAGGCGTCGATGCTGTACAGCTGCCAGCTGGGCCAGCGCATCGGCATCGTCACCATCAATACGCGCTATATCCCCTGGTTTCATCATCAGATCACCAAATACGGGCTGGAGCGCCGTGTGACTGGGGTCCACGCCATGCAGTTCGAGCCGGGACAGATATTGAAAGCCTACGAGTCAGAAAAGCTCGCGGTGGAAGTCGAGCAATTGTTCGCCGCGCAGGCAAAGCCCCTCATCGCGGCCGGCATCGACGTTCTCATTCCCGGCGGCGGCATTCCCATGCTGCTGTTCTCGGCCATCCGCGATCACAAAGTCGATGGCGCGCCGGTGATCAATGGCATTCCGATCGCGGTCAAGATGGCGGAACTGGCGGTGAAGCTGCGCCGCCTCGCCGGTCTTGGCGTCAGCCGTGTGTCCGACTTCTTCCAGCCGCCGCCGGAAGTCATCGAAGAGTTTTTGTCCTATCCCAAAGGGCTGTAACAGCCGAACGGCCATGCACGAGCAAGAAAGATTGAATCTGGTGGTGACCGAGGTGCGGCAAGAAACGCCGCTGATCCGCGCCATCAGGCTTGCACGTGTTCATGACGAGCCGCTGCCCGCTTGGCAAGCAGGCGCACATATCAAAGTGCAGATACCGCAGAGCGATGAGCGCTCCTATTCGCTGATCAATTTCTCCGCCGATCCGTCGGCCAGCAGAAATCCGCGCTCCTATCTTATCGGTGTGAGGCTCGAACAGCCCAGTCAGGGCGGGTCCGTTTATATGCATGCGCTCAAACCGGGGGATGCAATCAGGGCTTCGGCGCCGACCAACAATTTTCCGCTCCAAGCGACCGGCAAGCCGGTGGTCCTTTTGGCCGGCGGCATCGGCGTGACGCCGCTGATATCGATGGCGGCGGAGCTGACCGCGGGCCAACATCCGTTCTGGTTTCATTATGCCGGCCGCTCGCGCGACCAGCTGGCGTTGCTGCCGGCAATCGAGGAACTTGCCGGAAGTCGGCTATCGATTCACACCGACGATCTGTCGGGCCTATTCGACGTTGTCGGCTTGATGTCCTCGCTAAAGGACGAAGAGTCGCTCTACTGTTGCGGCCCGATGCCGATGATCGAGCTTGCGATCAAGACGGCGAAGCGGCTCGGCTGGCGCGAGGGCCGCCTGCATTTTGAGATCTTCACCGCGCCGCTGCCCAAGGCCGGCGATCAGGACTTCGACGTGGTGTTGAAGAGCAGCGGCGAGAGCTTCCATATCCCGGCCGGAAAGAGCATTCTCGACGTTCTTATCGCGGCGGGTAAGGATCCGATGCACGATTGCAAACGTGGTGACTGCGGCATTTGCCAAGTCGGCGTCGTCGAGGGCGTCCCTGATCACCGCGACTTTATATTGACCGACGCCGAGAAAGCCGCCGGGAAGATAATGCAGATTTGCGTGTCGCGGTCGAAGACGCCGCGCCTGGTGCTTGATTTGTGATTCCAGGTTGAGGAGAGAGCGATGGCCAGATACCGCGGGAATTCCGAAGCTGTTCGCAGCCTGGTCCGGGATACCGAAGTTCACCGCGATGTCTATATCGACGACGAGGTGTTCGCGCTCGAAATGGAGCATCTGTTCGCCAACGCCTGGATCTATGTCGGCCATGACAGCCAGATTCCAAACCCCGGCGATTATTTCGGTACGACGATCGGCGTCCAGCCGATTCTCATGGTGCGGCACACCGACAATACGGTGAAGGTGCTGTTCAACCGCTGTCCGCACAAGGGAACCCGCATCACCTCGGAAACCTGCGGCAATGCCGGGAAGTTCTTTCGCTGCCCCTATCACGCCTGGAGCTTCCGCACTGACGGCTCGTTGCTCGCGATCCCGCTGCGCAAAGGCTACGAGAACACGGGCCTCGAGACGAGCCATGCCGGCACTGGCATGAGCGCGGTTCGCCACGTGAAGAATTACCGCGGCTTCGTCTTCGCCAAGCTCAATGACGGCGGATTGGATTTCGAGGAGTTCTTCGGCGACAGCCTGTCGAGCTTCGACAACATGATCGACCGCTCGCCGGTCGGTAAGCTCGAAGTGGCCGGCGGCATGCTCCGCTACATGCACAATTGCAATTGGAAGATGCTGGTCGAAAACCAGACCGACACCTGCCACCCGATGGTCGCGCATGAATCGTCTGCCGGCACCGCGGTCGAGGTCTTCAACCGCGCGCCGCCCGGCACCAAGAAGCCGATGGCGGTCGAGATCTATGCGCCCTTCATGTCGCCCTACGAATTCTTTGAAAACATGGGCATCCGGGTGTGGCCCAACGGGCATGGCCATACCGGCGTGCATCATTCGATCCATTCGGATTATTCGGCGATTCCTGGTTATTTCGAGAAGATGGTGCGGGCGCATGGCGAGAACCGCGCCAAGGCCATTCTCGGCGAGAACCGGCACAACACGGTCTATTTCCCCAATCTGATGATCAAAGGGCCGATTCAGCTGATCCGGCTGTTCAAGCCATTGGCCGCGAACAAGACGCTGGTCGAATCCTGGACCTTCCGCCTGGTCGACGCTCCCGACATGCTGCTCGAGCGCACACTGATGTACAATCGTCTGATCAATGCGCCGACATCGGTGGTCGGCCATGACGATCTCGAAATGTACGAGCGCGCCCAGGAAGGACTGCATGTCGACGCCAATCAATGGGTGAACCTGCAGCGACTTTACAGTGCATCAGAAGGCGCCGACGTAACGGCTGAGATGAACGGCACATCGGAATGGCAGATGCGCAATCAATTCCGCGCCTGGTCGAAATTCATGACCATGTCGATGTGACGTGCACCATGAACATACCGACCGACCAGGATCTCGTCAATTTCGTTACGCGCGAGGCGCGGCTGATCGACCAGCACCGCTTCGAGGAATGGCTCGATTTATTTACCGACGACGGTATCTACTGGATGCCGCTGGAATGGGGCCAGACTGATCCCAAGCTCGTGGCGTCGCTCATGTATGAAGACAAGCTCCTCCTCACCATTCGCGTCGAACGGTTGAAAGGCAACCGCACATTCTCGCAGAAGCCGAAGAGCCGCTGCCATCACGTTCTGCAGGTGCCGCAGATCGAGCGCCGCGACGAGGCAAACAACGAATATGTGACCTGGACGCCGATGCATTACGTCGAGACCCGCTTTGATGATCAGCAGCTTTATGCCGCCTGGGCGACGCATACATTGACGGTGTCGGACGGGAGCTTGCGGATCAAGCTCAAGCGCGTCGACCTCGTCAACAGCGAGGCTGCATTCGGCAGCATTCAGCTCTTCATGTGAATGGCCGCGGCGATATGGCCTCCAATACCAAGCGCAAGTCCTATGACGGCGTCGTTGTCTGCCTGCCGGTGACGATTCCCTATCGGCGCTATTCGACCAACAGCGCGCATTGGTGGCTTGGCCGAGCGCTCCAGGAACTGACCGAGCGCGCCAAACTGCGCCTTGCCGACATTGACGGATTGGCGGTGTCCAGCTTCACGCTGGCGCCCGATACCGCCGTTGGGCTGACCCAGCATTTCGGCGTTTCGCCGCGCTGGCTCGACCACATCCCCTTCGGCGGCGCCAGCGGCATTGTCGCCTTGCGACGGGCGGCGCGCGCCGTGCAGGCGGGGGACGCCGATATTGTCGCCTGCATCGCCGGCGACACCAACCACGTCGACTCGTTTCGCAAGACGCTGTCGAACTTCTCACGCTTCGCGCAGGACGCGGTGTATCCCTACGGATCGGGAGGAGCCAACGCCTCGTTTGCACTCATCACCAAGAATTACATGAATCTCTATGGCGCCAAGCGCGAGGATTTTGCCAAGATTTGCATTGCCCAGCGCGACAATGCCTTGCCGATCCCATATGCGATGATGAAGAAGAAGCTGACACTCGATGAATATATGGCGGCGAGGCCGATTGCGGATCCGATTCATTTGTTCGACTGCGTCATGCCGTGCGCCGGCGCCGAGGCGATCCTGATTTGCCGCGAGGATATCGCGAAAGCGCAGAAGCTGCCTTATGTGCGTATCCTGTCGACCATCGAACGGCACAATGCCTTTGGGTCCGATCCCATACAGATACGCGGCGGTTGGGCGGCCGACATATCGGACTTGTGGTCGATGGCGGGGCTTAGACCTGACGCAGTCGATTTCGTGCAGACCTATGACGATTATCCCGTCATTGTGATGATGCAGTTCGAGGATCTGGGCTTTTGCAAAAAGGGGGAGGGACCGGATTTCGTGCGCTCCCGCACCTTCACCAACGACGGGTCGTTTCCGCACAACACCTCGGGCGGCCAACTCTCGGTCGGCCAGGCCGGCGCAGGCGGCGGTCTTCTCGGAATGGTCGAAACTGTCCGTCAGCTCATCAACGAACCGATCGGCGCGCCGGTGCGCAATGCCAGGATCGGCGTCGTCTCCGGTTTCGGTATGATCAACTATGACCGCGGCCTGTCGTCCGGCGCGGCTATTTTGGCGAGGGCCTGAGTGACCGAGCCCCTGATCCGGCCCAAACGCAGGAATCCGCTACAGCGGACACGCAATCCGCTCGGCCCGCAGGGCGTGCGCAGCCGCACGGCGCATGGTCTGACGGCTGCCGCCGCCGAAGGCCGTTTCGCGCTGCAGGTCTGTGAAGACTGCAAAACGGTGATCTATCCGCCGCGCGATTGCTGTCCGTCGTGCCTTTCGGTGCGCCTGCCGTTTCGCGACGTTGCGCGTGGGGGCGTGCTGATCGCCGAAACCACCGTGCAGACCTCGACCGATCCGTATTTTCGCGAACGCACGCCGTGGCGGGTCGGTACAGTGAAGCTCGACGCCGGGCCGCTGATTGTTGCCCATCTGCATGCCGACACGCAGGAAGGCCGCCGCGTGCGCCTCGATCTCAAGCTCGACAAGAGCGGTTCGGCCGTGGCGATGGCCTTGCCTGAGAAGGATACCCCGAACATGGCCGATGACCCGCACCTGCGCGAGATGACCTGCGATCCCAAATTCCGCCGTGTGCTGATCACCGACGGTCGCTCGCCGATCGGCCAGGCGATGGCCAAGGCTTTTGCGGAAGCGGGAGCGTCGATTGTATTTGTCGGTATCGCCGATCCGTGGAAGCCTTTCCCCGGCCTCGACGCCTTGCGCAAGGTCGCGGCCGTCGAGATCGTGCCACTGGACCTGACCGATACCGAGTCGGTGACCGAACAAGCCGAGCAGAACGGCGCTCGCATCGATATCGTGGTAAACACCGCCGAGCATGTGCGCGCCGGCGGGATTGTCGATCGCCATGGCATGACGATCGTGCGCGAGCAGATCGATATCCGTTATCTCGGATTGGTGCGGCTGGCGCAGGCCTTTGGGCCGATCCTGCGGGCCCGCGGCGCCGACGGGACGAACGCGGCGGCAGCCTTCGTCAACCTGCTGTCCGTGCATGCGCTGATGAACTGGCCGGCCTATGGCAGCTATTCGGCAGCGGAGGCCGCTTGCCTCTCGGCGGCACAATGCATGCGTACCGAATTGCGGCCGGGCGGGATCAAGGTCATGAACGTGTTTTTCGGCCCGCTGGAGACCGAATGGTTCCAAACCGTGCCACCGCCGAAAGTCGCGCCGGCAACGCTGGCGCGTGCCGTCGTACGCGGACTGCAGCAGGGGCTCGAGGATGTCTTTGTCGGCGACATCGCCGACGACATCCGGGCGCGGCTCGCGGTCAATCCGAAGGCGCTCGAGCGCGAATTGGCGAGCTAGCGCATGTCCAGGAAAGGTGGATACCGGCTTTCCGATAAGGATGTGCGCCAATCAATCGAGAAAACGTCATGACTGTCGATGTCTTATCCTTCGCTCGTGCGATTGCCGCCGGACAAATCCGCGTCGTCGATCTGACGCAAACCTTGTCGCCGGACTTCCCGACGATCGTGCTGCCGCCGGAGCTCGGCCAGTGCGCGCCGTTTCGCATGGAGGAAGTGTCACGTTACGACGAGCGCGGGCCGGCCTGGTATTGGAACAATATCAGTCTGGGCGAGCATACCGGTACGCATTTCGACGCGCCGATACACTGGATCTCCGGCAAGGATCTGCCGAACAATGCGGTCGATACGATCGATGTCGCCAAGTTCGTCGCTCCGGCCGTTGTCATCGACTGCTCGACGGAATGTGCCGCCAATCCGGATTTCGCGCTGACTGTTCCCTTTGTCGAGGCATGGGAAGCACGGCACGGCAAGATCGAGCCGGGCCATTGGGTGCTGTTGCGGACGGATTGGTCGAAGCAGGATTTCGCCGGTTATGCCAACCTGCGCGATGACGGCGCCCATACGCCGGGGCCTGAACCTGCCGTCGTAAAGTGGCTTGTCGAGGAGCGCGACGTCCATGGTTTCGGCACCGAGACGATCGGCACCGATTTGGGCCAGGGCCATCATTTCAATCCGCCGTTTCCGGCGCATTTTTATATGCACGGGAAGGGGCGTTTCGGCCTGCAGTGCCTCACCAATCTTGATCTGTTGCCGCCCAAGGGGGCCGTGATCATCGCAGCGCCATTGAAAATCAAACAGGGTTCGGGCAGTCCGCTGCGCGTCCTTGCCTTGCTCTCATGAGGGGGCTCGAGGAACAACCATGACAGCGCGCAATGTCGCCGTCGTTACCGGCGCCTCGAGCGGAATTGGCGCCGAGATTTGCCGGCAGATGCTGGCGGCGGATTACGACGTCGTGGCGCTCGGGCTGGGCAAGCCGATGGCGGCGCACGCGCGGCTGCACGTCATGGACGTCGATTTGCTGGATCGCGCCGCGACCGAACAGGCGGCGAAGGAGATCGCTGGCCGTTTCCCGGTATCGCATCTGGTACACAATGCCGGCGTCATCCGGCCGGCGCTGCTGCCTGACGTCGAGCTGGACGATCTGGACGCGCTCACGCAGCTTCATCTCGGCGCTGCCATTTCCATTGCGCAGGCGGTCTTACCGGCAATGAAGCAAGCGCGCTTCGGACGGATCGTCCTCATCTCGTCGCGCGGCGCGCTCGGTCTGCAGACGCGTTCGGCCTATTCGGCGACCAAGGCGGGCCTGATCGGGATGGCGCGGACTTGGGCGCTCGAGCTTGCCGCTGATGGCATCACGGTCAACGTCATCGCGCCGGGTCCGATCGGCGATACCGACATGTTTCGCAGTGTCATTCCGGCCAATAGCGAACGTGAAAGAGCCCTGGCCGATGCCATTCCCGTCAAGCGGCTCGGCCGCAGCGACGATGTGGCCCGCGCGGTGATGTTCTTCTGCGACCGCGCCAACAGCTTCGTAACTGGACAGACGCTTTTTGTCTGCGGCGGCTCCAGCGTCGGTACGATTACGATTTGACGTGTTGATGTTCAGCGGCCGTCGAAAGCGACGATGCCGAGCGCGCCGCTCAGTTTACGGTTTCAGTTTACGGCGCGGGCCATGATCCGCTCAAGCTCTCCCATCATGGAATTCAGCGAGGGGCGCGACTCGAGAGCCGTCAGGGCGGTCCGCCAAAGCGCGGCGGTGCGGTCGGCGACCACGGGGGCAACGAAATCGGCAAACTTGCGCTCGACATCGGCCTTCTGCAAAGGCCGCGCCGGATCGCCGGGAACGCAGTCAACGCTACGCTCGTGATGTCCGCGGGACGTCGCAACGATAACGCGCGCCGGCCATCGCGCGGGATAGTCGGCGAGCAATGTTTCGTCGCCGATGATCTTGACGCGCGCCATAAACGATTGAATTTCGGAAGATGGAACGTCCGCTTCGAGATCGAGCCCAAGTCTTTTGTCCGGCTGCAGAGCCGCGACGGCGAGCTGATAGGGCAGACTCGTGAGGTAGGACGCGCGATCGCCGGGCCGGACTCCGTGGTCGATCATCCTCAGCTGCGGCGGCAGCACATGGGCGGTGATTTCGGCGATTTCGTCAGCGGCGATGCCTGTCTCAAGGATTTCACGAAGTCCCTGCGTCGCCGGCATGGTTTGCCGCGCGGCGCACCAGGGCTTCAGTGCGACATCCAGGAATGCCGGCGCATCGCCGACCGTGGCCGCAATATCCGGCTCGATGCCATAGACATCCGGAAGGAGACGGGATCGCAGCACATCGACATCGGCGGTAAATCCCGCTTGCGCCGCGAGGGCTGCGATCAATCCGTTGCGCGCGGCATTGCCGATGGCGAGCCAGCGCGCAGTCGTCACCGCGTGATGTTGCCCTACGGAGGGTGACGCGGTGGTGATCGCCAGCGCCAGTGCGTGCGCCGTCTTCTCGGCGTCAAGTCGCAGCAACCGCGCCGCGACCGCGGCCGCGGCAAAACCGGCTGCGAAATAGGTCGGCCAGATGCCACGATAAAGCGCATCGGGGCCTTTGATGGCGAGACCAAGCCGGATCATAGCTTCATAGCCGGCGAGGACCGCTGCGCCGATGTCGCTTGTATCGACTTCGGGCAGCGCAGCCGCCAAGGTCAGAGCCGCCGGGATTGCTACCGAGCCGGGCGTGGTCATCGACCTCAAATGGATGTCATCGATCTCGCTCAGCCGGACCAGGGCGACATGGGTCGCGATATCGCCGAACAGAGACGGCGTCTCCGGTTTGCCGGCAGCGCGCATGCGATTGCGGAAGACGATGAGCGCCTTGCCTTCGACCGTTTGGCTCGCCGCGATCCAGGCGCCGATCGTGTCGACGATATGAAGATCAAGCTTCTCCCGCAGCCCGCCATCGGCGCCCAAGTTCGGCCGCTGCACGATTTCCGCGAGCTGGTCGATGCCGTTCATGATGGATCGCCCGCCGGCCACAACAGTTCCGGACCACGCTCTGTCATCAGCACGATGGCGGAAACCACTGCGCCGGCGCCGCTGAAGAGACCTGCGCGGAAAGAGTAGACCACGTTCGTTTCGAGCACAGTATCGCAATCACCGGAGAGCAGCGGCGGTTCGTCAAGCGACAGGCCGATTGAGCTGCCAAACGTTTCCTCGATCAGCGGATGCGGCCACAACGTTCCCCGGCTCATGTCGGCGCATTGATGCAACATCCGGCATGATGCGCCCGTCTTGGCTTCGGCAAGCATTGCTTCCAATATCATTTTTGCTTGACGTCCAAGCGGATCGTCTTGAGTTCCCGCGCGAACGAAAGCGTCGGCCCAGTACCCGTCGTAACGTACGGCAAAGTAGGCCTGCAGTGGATCGCGGCGCTGCGCGATCGTGACATCGAACGGTCGAAAGGTGCGACCTTCGTCGAGGCTGAAGAGACTGCGCACGTCCTGCGCGCCGCGCCGCAACGCCGTGTGCTCGGCGGCTAGAATGCAATCCGTGACGCCTTTGTCCCTGCGTGCCGCTTCTCGGAAAGCCGTGACGGCATCGCCGAGAATGGCACAGGCCTCGCGCACGATGCGCAACTCGCCGGCACTCTTGCGCCGCATGCGCGCTTGCAGCGCGGCATCGCCGTTTTCGAGCGTCGCGACGTTGCCGAACGCATCATCGATCGCGCGGCGAAGCTGATAAGGCATCGCGTCGCCGCCGAGCAAGACGAGGCTTCCAGCGGCGTCGAGGCGGTGCGCCCAGCCGGCAATGGTCTTGGCCGCGTCACGCAGCGGCGCCAGTTGAGAAATGAAGGTCAGCGGCTTCGCCGCCGGCAACATATTGACTCCGCCGCCGATCAGCATCTGCGGCTCGCCGTGCCGCGGCATCAGCGCGACGGCGGCTTCGAGCTTCGGCGTGAAATGCGTCAGATAAGCGAGCGCGGCATGATCGCGGCTATTGCCATGGACGATCGCACCCACAGCATGCGGATGATCCCGCCACAGCGTGGCGAGGCGGTCTTCATAGTCCCGGCGCGGCGTGTGCTGCGGATCCCAATCGGCCGGGCCGACCAATAATGTCGGATGCATGGTGTGCATTGTGGTGGCCCGTCCTACACCGCGATTTCGACCAGGGCGGCCTGTTGGCGGGTCAAGGCCTGTGCGCCGTGCGCGGCGAGGACCGCAGGCTCGCCGCAGAGCAGGTAGCCGGTTTCCGGCAGATATTGATTTGGATGGATCATGAACAACATGTCCGGTTCGAGCACGGTCGTATTGTCGAGCGCGACGTCGCCCGGTTCGATCGCGCCAAAGCCAAGCCCATGGCCGCGGCGGCGGATATGCGGCGGATGGCAGAACTTGCCGTAGCCCTCGGCCTCGAGCACCGCATTCATGGCACCACAGACGTCGGCCATGGTGGCGCCCGGCACGGCCGCGGCGAAGCCCGCTTGCATCGAGCTCACCACGAGATCGTATTTGTCGCGAAGGAGCGTGGGGGCCGCTCCGAGCACGATGGTGCGGCAGATTTGCGCCAGCTGGCCGCGATAGCTGGGCGTGATCTCGCAGACGATGGTATCACCGGCCTGCATGCGGCGGCCGTTCGACGGCGCCACCGCTCTGTTGTGCGGGCCGGCGCAGAGCAGAACGAAATTGTCCTCGGCGCCGAGCGATTTCGAATGCCAGCGCAGTTCGGCGGCGAGTTCATCCTCGGTCATGCCGGGCCGCGCGATGTCGATGAGGTGCTGATAGCCGAGTTCGGCAATGCGGGTCGCTTCGCGGGCATGGGCCAGTTCGCGGTCGGTCTTGCGCTTCGCCGGGTCGAAGACGATGGCGTCGGCCGGGTGCACAAGCGGCGTGAGATCGGCAAGGCGCTGTGCGAGGCCGTAAGGCATCGCACCGAGCCCGGCCGCGCCTATCGCGATGCGCCCGACATTTGCACCAAGTACGCTCGTAAGCCCCGCAATGAGGTCGTCGGCCGGCGCGATCTTGACATCCGGGCAAATCTCGGCGGCGCGTTCAGCATCCCACGAAGGAGTCACGATGAGCGTAACTGCTCCGGCCCGATCGAGGACGGCCGCCACCGGTCCAAGCGCCTTGAACCCGGTGAGCACCATGACCGGATCCGGCTTTTCGATGAAATGCGCGCCGTCGTGCAACGCGATCACGCAATCGAGCCGTGTCGCCGTCAACTTGGCGCGGATGGCCGCAAGCCGTTCTTCGAAGGTCATGGCAATATTTCAAAATTCATCGGCGCCGCTGCCGACGGCGTCGCCGAGGTCTGTATCTTCAAACAGTTGATCGAGCGGCGTCACGGCGCCGATCAGTCCCTGTTCGTGGCAGTAACGTTGCACAGTCGTGAGATTCTTGCGGTTGCCGGGGGTGAGTCCGTAAGACCAGGGGTCCTTGCCTAAGGTCGCCTCCTGCTCCTCGACGGCGGTGCGGACGAAAGCGAGCGGCACCATGCGTGGATTGGCGAGCCGCCGATAGGCGAGCTGTTTCGACTGCTCAAAGGCCTTGACCAGATTGGTTGCCACCCAAGGATATTTATCGGCAATCGCACGCCGGATCGTGGTGACATGCATGATCGGAAAGATGCCGGTCTGTTTGAAATAGGCGAGCTCAACCTCTTTGTGATCCGGGAATAGTCGAGCGATCCGCTTGTCGCCTTCGACAAAGGGCCGCGGCAATGTCGGCGAGATCATGGCCGGGATGTCGCCGTCGGCGAGCATGTTGCTCAGCGGCTTGTCGGCTTTTTTCATCTCTATGCGCAGACCGGGTGGCGGCTCGAACGCAATATCCTCGCTGCGGTCGACCAGCCAGGTGATCGAGCGGTGGTCGAGGCCGTAGTGCTCTTCGAGAATGCCGCGGATCCATATGCTGGCGGCCGGTTGAAAATTGGTGCCGCCGATGACTTTGCCATTGAGATCCTTGGCCGACTTTATGCCTGCAGCCGTGTTGACGAAGATAAAACCATGACGAAAGCGCCGGTGCAGGAACACGGGAATGGCGGTCAGCGGCTCGCCCTGATCGCGGATCATGAAATAGGCGCCGACATTCTCCTCGCAGACGTCGAATTCGTGCTTGCGTCCCATGCGCCAATGGCGCTCGCGCGGGCCCATGTCGGATAGAAAGATGAGGTCCAGGCCCTCGGCTTCGACCGCCCCCGCCTTGAGCGGACGCACGATGTCGTAATCGCCGCAAGCCACCGTCAGTTTGAGTTTACTCATTGTATTCTCTTAGATCGTGGACATGGTCAGCCTCGCCACCGGCCGTAATGGAATTCGGCGCGACGGACGATTTCGTTGAGGACGATCGCGATGACGGCCAGCATGGCGACGAGTCCGATCAGCTTGGTCGGTTCGAGGTTTTGAGTGAACAGGCTCGTGAAATAGCCGATGCCGGCGGTCGAAACATAAAGTTCGGCAAGCAGCACACCGAGCAGCACACCCGTCATGCCGAGCCGCAGGCCGGTGAAGAATGAGGGCACCATGTGCGGAAAGATTACATGGTAGAGAATTTGCGCCCGGCTGGCGCCCATCGAACGGGCGCTCCGCATCAGGACGGGATTGATCTTCTGCACCCCGGCCGCGATGGTGATCATGATCGGAAACATGCCGTGGCTGACGCCGAAGGCGACCTTTGAAGCCGCGCCGATGCCGAAGAAGAGCACGAAAAGTGGCAGGATCGTCACCTGCGGCAGCCCATAGAGCAGAAGAATGATCGGCATGAAGCTTTTGTGAGCGAAACGGCTCAAACCGACCGCAAGTCCGGTACCGGCGCCGATGATCGCCGCAAGGACGAAGCCGATGGCGATCTCGTAGAGCGTGAGTCCGAGGGCCTTCGGCACGCCCGGCGTGCCGAGCACGCCGCCGAGCGACATGAGCACCGTCGAGGGCGGACTGATGAAATCACGGTCGAGCAGAAAGCGCGCTGCAAATTCCCAGATGACGAGAAGAAGCAGGATCACGGCGATCCGCGTCGCGCCGGGATGCGACAGCAGCCAGCGCTTGAGCGGCACGTCGGCTTGCGCCGTGTGCGCGATACCGGCGTCTGTGTGCGCTACCGCCATCGCGCGTAGGCCTCGACCATTGATATGCCGGCATTGAGAACGGCAACGATCGCCACCACGAAAACAATGTAGGCGAACATACGCGCCATCTCCATGTTCTCGGCGAGATTGACAATGCGATGTCCCAAGCCGGCAAGCGAGGCGATCGTTTCGCTGCCGATCACCGACAGCAATGCGACGGTAAAGCCCATCCGCAGCCCGGCGAGTACCACCGGCAGCGCGCCCGGCAACAGCACGTGACGAAACATCTGGATGTTGCTCGCGCCCATCGACTTGGCCGCGGCAGTCAGCGTGCGGTCGATATTGCCGAAGCCGACAACCGTATTCATGACAATGGGAAAGAAGCTGATCGTAGCGCCGAGCGCGATTTTTGAGGCCGGCCCGAGACCCCAGACCATGACATAGAGCGGCAGGAACAGGATAATTGGAATCGCATAGATGGCGGCAAACAGCGGCTCGAATACCTTGATCAGATAGGGCGAGCGGCTGACGAAATAGCCGACGGTGACGCCGAGCACCGTTGCGATGATAAAGGCGGCGACGAATTCGGACAGCGTGATGCGAAGGTCGTAAATGAATTCGCCTGAGCGGATCACATCGACCAATTGACGCCAGACGTCGACGGGGTTGGGGAGGAGAATACTGCTAACGTGCCAGACATGGGTCGCCAACAACCATGCAACGAGCAGAACGACGAGGAAGGCGACCTGGACGCCATGGCTCGCCAGCCGGATGACCAAGGGCTCGCGGGCATCGCCGTTCACGCGGCGTCTCCGGTGTTCTCGGCTGCTTCGCCGTAGCGGCGGCGTGGCTGCGCCGTCTCGGTCATCGATTTGCGGATCTCGTCATGCAGGAGGCCGTAAAGCCGATCGCGCAACGCGTGAAATTTAGGCGCGGTCATGAATGACGGCTTGCGCGGATGCGGCTCGTCAATGGTGATGATGTCCTTGATCGTGCCCGGCCGCGCCGAGAACACGGCGACCCGGTCGGCCAAAAACACGGCCTCGCCAAGGCTGTGCGTGACGAAAACGATGGTCTTGCGCGAGCGCGACAACAGAACAGAAAGGTCTTCGCCGAGCACCATGCGCGTCTGCTCGTCGAGCGCGCCGAACGGCTCGTCCATGAGCAGGATATCGGTTTCGAGGCTGAGCGCACGCGCCAGCGCCGCGCGCTGGCGCATGCCGCCGGACAATTGGCCGGGGAAATGCTCGGCGAAGGCATCGAGCCCGACAGCCTCCAGAGCGCGGCGGGCGCGCTCCCGCCGTTCGGCCTTCGGCACGCCTTGGAATTTCATGCCGAGCACGATGTTTTCGAACACCGTGTTCCAGGGAAACAGCGCGTTCTCCTGAAAAACGAAAGCGAGATCGCGCGGCATCGGTCCGCGCACGGCCTTGTCGCCGACGGTCACCGTGCCGGTCGTCGGTGTCGTGAGGCCGCCAATGACGCTGAGCAAGGTTGATTTGCCGCAGCCCGACGGCCCGATCAGGCAGTGCAACTCGCCACGCGCGACATCAAGCGAGGTGTTCTTAAGCGCCTGCACATAACGCGCTTGTCCGGCTTCGCCGAACTGATGCGAGACATCGCGAACGCAGATGGCGGTTTCGGCGGAGGTCATGTGCAGGGCAGGTACGCGCGCGCCTATTTGGGGAGGAACTCTTCGGTATAGAGCGTTTTGACATCGGGCTCGCTCGGCAAAGTGCCAAGCTCGACCCACGATTTTGCCAAGACCTGCATGGCCTCGGGCGAGAATTTGCCGTTGTCGGAGAACATCGGCATCAGTTCGTCATAGGTGCGGCTGGTGATGTCGGGGTCCTTGCCGATGACCGCACCGGCGATCTTCACGCTCTCGGCCTTGTGCGTGCGCATGAACGCGATGGTCTCAAACCAGCCTTTGACGAAGCTGCGCAGATCGTTCGGCCGATTGGCGATGGCCTTGTTGGTCGCGTAGATGACGTGAATGATGAAATCCTTGATGTCGGTGAAGCGCACCAGGATACGGCCTTCGCCTTTCTTCTCGAGATCGAAGGCATTGCTGATATCCATGATGACGCCGTCGATATCGCCGCGCTTGAGCGCCGCGATCTGGCCGGGCATCGTCCCCATCGGCTCGATCGCGATGCCGTTAGGGCCCCAGCCTTGGCGCCGCGAGGTCTGGCTGACCAGCCAGGCGGTCAGCGAGCCCAGTGTCGAGACACTGACTTTCTTGCCCTTGAGATCGGCGACCGTTTTCGGCCCGTCGGGCCGTACAACGATGGCGAGGAGCAGCGGCGGACCGGCCATCGCGGCGATCGCTTTCACCGGCGAGCCCTTGGCAATGAAAGCCATGCCGGGACCGGAACCGAGCGCGACGTCGATGCTGTCGGCCGCCATGGCTTGCTGCAACTTCGCGTCGCCGCCGAAGGCGGTCGACTGCACGTCGAGACCGTATTTCTTGAAGATGCCTTCCTGAATGCCGATGTCGAGCGGCGCGAAGGAGAAGGCCTCCGGCACGGCCTTGCCGACGCGAAGAGGTTCTTCGGCCTTGGCCTGTCCAGAAAACGCTGTCGCGACGGTAAGAATGAATAAGGCAACTGCGATCCGGCGCAGCAGCCCAACGGCTGTCATCGATTTGCGCATGGCGATATGTTTCCTCCCCCTCGTGGATATCTCTTTATTGTGTTGGCAGGAACGCTTCGGTCACGAGTTTGCTCATGTCGGGCGCCTGCGGCAGTGTGTTCATCTCGACGAAAGATCGGCTTAGAACCGAAAGCGCTTCAGGGTCGAAGCGGCCGTCGTCAGAAAACATCGGCATCAGTTCGTCGTAGATTTCGTCCGTCAGGCGCGCGTCGGTGTCCAGCACCGGCATCGCGATCTTGACGGTCTCGTCCTTGTGGGCGCGCATGAAAGCGATTGTCTCGAACCAGCCCTTCAGGAATCGCCGCAGCTGATCGGGCTGTCCGGCGATCGCCCTGTCGGTGGCGAAGATAATGTGGGCGTGAAAATGTTTCGCCACGTCGCCG
>Ga0335073_10000213_pt1 | contig 72705 bp, 60 predicted proteins | sample Lox_Sample_22_FD_207093 | JGI IMG/M metagenome (GOLD analysis project Ga0335073, IMG submission 207093) | Soil microbial communities from Loxahatchee National Wildlife Refuge, Florida, United States - Lox_Sample_2.2 | ecosystem: Environmental > Terrestrial > Soil > Wetlands | place: USA... | reverse complement strand
CGGAAGACGTCGCACGCGTCGAAAAGTTGCTCGCCGCACAAAAATAACAACGCCCGGCGGTGAAGCCGGGCGCCATTTGGATCAGTTAGTTGAAAATCGGGTGGCTTCGTATTTAACCTGTGGGTTAAATACAGCGCAGCCCGCCTTCCCGGCCAGGCGGCCTATGGATTCTGCGGAGTCATCACGCCCGCGGTGATGCGCACGTTTTTCTGGCTGCCCATAAGCAAGATGGTGTTGTTGTTGGCGACGTAGGCGAACAGCGTGAGGCCATTGTTGGCAGGATTGGTTGCCAGGTTGATGGTTAAGCTGTTATGAGACGTCGGATCGGAGTTTAGCGTCAAAGTCCCGGTGAGCGGGACTGCGGTGAACTGCTCGAACACGGTGAATTCGTTCAAGTCGATTGTGCCGGTGAGAGCGCCGCTGCTGCCGATCGTCGCTTCCCCGATCAGATCCTCTTCCCCGATAACCTGCTGAGCTTCGGTGACACCGCTCCAGTTGATACCGTAGCTGCCCGCGAGCGACGCGTTGGAAATTGTGGAGGTGCCCTGCGCCAGCATGGAGCCATCTTCGACGATGTTCAGGCTTTGATCCTGGATGAAGATTTGGGACGGCGAGACCATGTAAAAGACGTATTGAAATGGATTCGTCTGGCCCTGAGCGGCAAAGGTGATGGTTCCGCGACCGCTGCCGGCGGCATCGATGGTGTAAGTACCAGCGTTCCCCGTCAAGCTGAGCAGCTGGCCGGCGTTATTGCTGTCGACTACGGCGCTGGAAGTCGCGCCGTTGGCAAGGCTGATTTTCCCGCCTCGGGTGATGGGCGCGCCGCTGCCCGAACCGCCCATAACGTAGACAAAGTCCCCGCTGAGTTGCGCGGTGCTGGTCGGAATATTGCTTTGCAGGAACGCATCGCCGGTGAGCGTACCGCCCGAGGACGTTTCCATAAACTTGAACTGGTTCGGCCCAACAACATACAGCACGCCGACAACACCGGAGATATTGACGACGCAGCGGCCAAACGAGCTGAAGTCGCTGGTATGCAGCGGATCGCTGGCGTAGGTTCCGGAAATCAAGGCCGGGCCGGCGACACCACCGTTGATGGTCCCGCCGTCGTTATCGTCCACCAAGCCGGTAGTGAAACCGCCGCCGCCGTTCGCAGCGATTTGGCCAACGAAGGATTCGCTGAAAGCGTTGGGATCCGAACCGGAGAAATCAAACGCATAACTGCCGTTAACGTTTGCGAGAGAAAACGGGCCGGCCACCTGCTTGATAAAGCTGCCGCTGGCGCTTTCGGAAGCGTCGGTCGGAAACGGAACGATGTAACCGGCGGACGGAGAGGTCAGCACTATGCTTAACAGTAAAGACCCCGTGGAGTTGTTCAGCGTGAGCGTGCCGCGACCGTCGCTATTGACGGTGTAAGTTCCGCCGGTGAAATCGAGTTCCTCCGTAAGCGTTCCGAAGATCGTGATGTCTTCGGCGCCGCCGGTGATGTTACCGTTGCCATCGGCAATGAACACGCCAACGCGAGTGAGCGGCTCAATCCCATTCGCGGTATTCTCCGAACCAGACATGGAGAAAGCGTACTGCCCACTGAGGTTGCTGGTGGTAAAGCCGTTGTTGGGCGGAGGAGGAGCAATCGAAGTGCCCCCGCCGCTGCAGGCCGCCGCAAACAAGGCCAGCGAGCTGGTTAGCGAGAAAAGGAAGGCGCGGCTCTTCACTGCGCACCTCCCACAATATTGCGAGGCTTGGCGTTCGCCGGAGCCTTGGCATTTACGGGAAGGCCCTTGAGGTTCCGAAGGGTGACGGTCTGATTTCCTTTGTGCAGCACCCTGGCAAGAAAAACGGGTGCGCCGCCAAAATTCTCGTTTTCGCCGACAACGCTCACGGAATCGCCCGCAGCGAGAAAGATATCGTTCTGCTTCATGGCCTCGGGATTGCCCAGATGCACGTCCACGACGCCGGAAGAGGTTTGAATTTTGGCGTGAGGACCCATGGGCGCGACGTCCGATGCGGCAGTGTAAGAGATGACCGTGCCCTGGACGACGCTTTCTTTCGTCACGTCATAGGCAAAATTGGCCTGCGGGACGGAAGAAATGGCATTTGCTTTTTGCTGGGCGCCGGCCAGCGGTGCAGTGAACAGCGCAGCGGCGGTCAGCATGCCGCTCAAATGCAATTTGATATTTGGCCTCATTACCTTTCCCCACGTGGAAGAAGCCCGAGAGGGCTGTGGCTAGCGTAGCGCGTGCGAGTGCGGCGTGACGCCACCCCTTCTACGATTTTGATGTATCGAATACGGCCACCGGTTCGGCCGTGGCATCCATTTTTCGCAAACAGTTAACATCCGGTTTGCGGCGATGCGCGACATTCCCGCAAGCGAGACCACTGCGCAGGGGACTCAACCCGGCTGGCAGCGGAAAGTTGCGTTTTGCTTGCGCATGGCGTTCGGTTCGCGTTCGTGCTGCTGATAAATTCCCGGATGGGCGAGGAGAAGTTCCCGGGACAGCCGGAGGGTGGGCAGGCCGACGACTAGAAATGCTCAACGAAAAGTGAAGGAAAGTCAAAGCGCAATTCTTGCGCGACTTTTCTGCACCTTCGAGTCTGAGCGAATCGGCGCGCGCTTGACGTAAGAAGTCAGCGCGAAACGCCGGACGAGTGCACCGGCAGCGGAGGCTCTTCCACAAACTACTCGCAATTTGCGCATGCAATTCTTCGATTTGACAGCCGCCGCCGTTGCGACCATAATTGTGCGTACGTCAATCCTGAGGAGGGCAGACAGGCTCGGCAGATTCGGACGACCGGCTGCTTGGCCGCAAGGATGGCGCCAAAATATATATTTGTTACGGGCGGAGTTGTATCCTCACTAGGTAAAGGCGTAGCAGCCTCCTCGATAGGTTGTCTCCTCGAAAGTCGCGGTTTCCAAGTCACTCTCCAGAAATGCGATCCGTACCTGAACGTGGATCCGGGCACGATGAGCCCCTTTCAGCACGGTGAGGTGTTTGTGACCGAAGACGGCGCGGAGACCGACCTCGACCTCGGGCACTACGAGCGCTTCACCCATGCCAAGCTTTCCCGCGACAATAACTGGACGACTGGCCGCATCTACGAAACGATTCTGACGAAAGAACGGCGCGGCGATTATCTTGGCAAAACCGTGCAGGTCATCCCGCACGTTACGGACGAAATCAAAGCCACGATCAAGAAAGTCTCCGACGGCGTGGACGTGGTGATCGTGGAAATCGGCGGCACGGTCGGCGACATCGAGTCTTTGCCGTTCTTGGAGGCGATTCGCCAGTTGCGCCTGGAACTGGGCGCCGAAAATACGCTCTTCGTCCATGTGACGCTCGTGCCGTTTATCGCCGCCGCTGGCGAATTGAAGACCAAGCCAACTCAGCACAGTGTGAAAGAGATGCTGGGCATCGGGATTCAGCCGGACATTTTGCTGTGCCGCAGTGACCGGCACATTCCCGCGGATCTAAAGAAAAAGATTGCGTTATTCTGCAACGTGGCCGAGTCGTGCGTCATTTCGATGGAAGACGTGGACACGATCTACGCCGTGCCCGTCGAATTGAGCAAAGAGGGCCTCGACGCGCAAATTTTGCGGCTGTTGCGCCTCGAAGACCGGCCTTCGGACATGACCCGCTGGCTCGATTTGGTTTATCGGATGCACCATCCGCTGGGCGAAGTGCGCATCGCGGTCGTCGGCAAGTATGTGCAGCTCGAGGATGCCTACAAGAGTTTGCGCGAAGCGCTGATGCACGGCGGATTGGCGCACAACTACAAGACAGTTTTGGAATGGATTGAAGCCGAAGAAATTGATTCGGCTGAAACAGCCGCTGCACGACTGCGCGGCTTTGACGGAATTTTGGTGCCTGGCGGATTCGGCAAGCGCGGCATTCAGGGCATGGTGCACACCATCCAGTACGCTCGCGAACGCAAAGTGCCCTTCTTCGGTATCTGCCTCGGCATGCAGTGCGCCACCATCGAATATGCGCGCGACGCGGCGGGCTTGAAGCAAGCCGACAGCACCGAGTTCGATCCACAAACGCCGCATCGCGTCATCTATAAATTGCGCGAACTACTGGGCGTGGACGAAATGGGCGGCACTATGCGCCTCGGCGCGTGGCTTTGCAAACTCGAGCCCGGTTCCTTTGCGGCACGCGCGTATGGCAAAACCGAGATCAGCGAACGTCACCGCCATCGCTACGAATTCAACCGCGACTACGAGAAGACGCTGGTCGGCGCCGGCCTGCGCATCACCGGCCGCACGCCGGACGAAAATTACGTCGAAATCATCGAAGCGCCCGAGCATCCGTGGTTCCTCGGCTGCCAGTTCCATCCCGAGTTCAAATCCAAGCCGCTGGAGCCGCATCCGCTCTTCGCCGCCTTCATCGGCGCCAGCATCGAACACAAGAAAGCGCGAACGCGCCAGACGTCACCGGCAACAGTTTCCGCACCCGACTCGGTGCCCGAACCCCAACACGCCTCCCCCCAACAAGCCCGCAGCGCCGCCATGCAAGCCGCTCCGTACCCCAGCGCTTGACGCAACCGAAAGGCTTAACCGGCCCTCGCGCCTGACTGCTTGTGGTATCTTCAAAGCCCTCCATGCTTCTGGCTCGGGAAATTTCCGTCGGTTCGCTGCGCCTCGGTGGCGGGAACCCGCTGTTTCTCATCGCCGGCCCCTGCGTCATCGAAAGCGAAACGCATGCACGGATGATGGCCGAAAAAGTGGCCAAGATTGCCAACGACTGCGGCGTGCCCTATATCTTCAAAGCGTCCTACGACAAAGCCAATCGTTCCTCGCTGAAAGCCTTCCGCGGCCCCGGCCTCACCGAGGGCCTCCGCATCCTCGGCAAAATCAAATCCGATTTGCAATTGCCCATCCTAACGGATATTCACGAAGCCGCCCAGGCGCAACCCGCGGCCGAAGTGTGTGACCTCCTGCAAGTGCCGGCGTTTCTCGCGCGGCAGACCGACTTACTCGTGGCGGCGGCGAAAACCGGTCGCGTGATCAATGTCAAAAAGGCCCAGTTTCTATCGCCTTGGGATATGAGCAACGTCGTCGAGAAAATCGCCGCCAGTGGCAACACGAATATCGTGCTCACGGAGCGCGGCGCCTCCTTCGGCTACCAAAACCTCGTCGTCGACATGCGCTCTTTCCCGATCCTGCAGAAGCTTGGCTATCCGGTTGTTTTTGACGTCACGCATTCTGTTCAACTGCCGGGCGGCCAGGGCCACGCCAGTGGCGGCCAACCCGAATTCATCGAGCCGCTCGCGCGCGCCGGCGTTGCCGCCGGAGTAGACGGTATCTTTCTCGAAACCCACGACAATCCTGCGGCCGCTCTTTCCGACGGCGCCAACGCCTTGCCCCTGGCGCAGCTTCCCGCTCTGCTAAAGCGGCTCAAAGAATTGTCCGCGGTCGTGCGCCGCTGGAGCGTGCAATGAAGCCCGCCGCGCGTTTCCCGACGGTCATCGCATTTGTAGTGGCGCAGCTAGCTGCGCCATCCAGGAGGCACCTAGTCCGCAAGTCGCGATTTTCCCAGAGCGTGCCCGTATGAGCCTGGAAACCGCGCGCCGCGTCCTCCAGATCGAGTCGCAAGCCATCAGCGACGTGCTGTCCCGTCTCGACGCCACTTTTGAAAGAGCCGTCGATCTGCTGTTCGCCTGCCAGGGCCGTGTCGCCGTCACCGGCATGGGCAAAAGCGGCATCGTCGGCCGCAAAATTTCCGCTACGCTCTCCAGCACCGGCACGCCCTCCTTCTTTCTGCATCCCGCCGAAGCCCTGCACGGCGATCTCGGCATGTTGGCGCGCGGCGATGCCGTGCTCGCCGTCTCTTACGCCGGCGAAACGAGAGAGATCATCTCGTTGCTCGATGCCTTCAAACGCCTCGAAATTCCGCTCGTTTCCCTAACCGGAAACACGAAATCCACGATTGCGCGCGCCAGCGAGGTCGTTCTCGACGTCAGCGTCAGCGAAGAAGCCTGCTCGCTGAATCTCGCGCCGACAGCAAGCACGACCGTCGCCATGGCCGTCGGCGACGCGCTCGCCGTTTCCCTTCTTGAACGTCGCGATTTTCGTCACGACGATTTCGCCGCGCTCCACCCGGCCGGCAGCCTCGGCAAACGCCTACTCCGCGTGGACAAAGTGATGCACGTTGGCGACGCGCTGCCCAAAGTGTCTCCCGAAACGCCGATGCCGGCCACGTTTCACGAAATGTCCGCCAAGAAACTGGGCATGACCACCGTCGCCAATGGTGACGGCACTCTCGCGGGCATCATTACCGACGGCGACCTGCGCCGCTTGATGGAAAGACACGCCGGTGCGACGTTAACCATGACCGCGTCGCAGTGCATGAATACTTCGCCGCAAGTGGTCGGCCCCGAAGTTTTGGCCAGCGAAGCCCTGACGCTGATGGAGAAACGCAAAATTACGTCCATCGTAGTCGTCGACCACGCGCGGCGCCTTCTCGGCGTTGTTCACCTTCACGACCTCTGGGGCTTACAACTCGTCTAAACGCAACTCGCCCGCCGCGAGGTCCGAAGGACGCGGTGGCTCCACGATGGTCAAATTTCGCGCAGGACCTTTCCAATAAGCAGCACAGCTCGTCGGAAATAGCGAGGTGCCGCGAGACTCGCCCAACGCACCAACCGCCAGAACCACAGCAGAACGCTTCGACGCGTGCAGTACTTCCGCCGTGTTACTTTCCCACGCGCATCGCCCTCATAATAAAATCCTGCACTTCCGGCTTGACTTGGAAGCTGCGTGCCCGCTGGTCCGGCCAGTTTGCCTGATCTGCCCACATCTTGTTCAGGCCCTTCTGGATTTCCGGATCGCCGCCGGTAAACTCCGCCAGCAAATTCCGCCATCGCGCGGCCAACGCTTGCGCTTTGGCACTCGCTGGACTTTCTCCCAGGGCCCCTTCGATGTCGGTAAAGAGTTGCGCCCATTCCCGCGAAACGCGCTCCTGCAGTTCCGGCGACCACAGCTTCTTGCGCTCCTCGACTTTTTCCTGCGCTTCTGGGCTGTAATATTTCTTCGTCCAGTCCGTGCTGTTTTGCATGGCCATCTCCTGAGTGATGATTTGCAGCAGCCGCCAGTCCTGCGTTCGGTTGGCGCCAAACGACTGTTGCGCGGTGCTGATGGCTTGAATGGCGCGATCGATCTGGTGGCGCTTCTCCGTCAGCACTTGGCGTTGCCGGCGCAACGCCTCCGCCAAGTTCACCTCCGCGGCGAGCACGCGTTTCACCTGCTGCAGCGGCATGCCGAGAAACTTGAGCACCACGATTTGTTCCAGGCGCACAAAATCGCGAGCGCTGTATAGGCGGTAGCCCGCGGTCGAGCGCTGCTTCGGCTTGAGCAGTCCCAGCCGGTCGTAATGATGTAGCGCCCGCACGGTGACGCCCGCTAGCTTCGCGAACTCTTGCGTCTTGAACATTTCTTTGGCATCGAGCTTCACGGCAGCCTCCGGTCCAAGCCTGGACTCTGACGTTACGTCAGGGTCAAGCCATTTTTTTCATTTTTTCCACGAATCGTTTCTAGTTCCCTTCCAGCTCGGGTTAAGGACACGGGGGACTCCCACCGGGATGGACCGGCGAGCCCGAGAACTTCTGCTAAACTGCTCAGCCTCTACACCATTCACCACCCTGGAGGACGTCCTTGCCGCGCCCGTCAAGAATCCCCGCATCCCTCAAAAAACGCGCTGCCAAAATCCAAATCCTGCTGATGGATGTCGATGGAACGATGACCGACGGCTCGGTGACGTTGCTCTCACAGCCGGATGGCTCCGCGCTGGAAATCAAAAGCTTTGATGCGCACGACGGCCAAGGCCTGACGCTGGCGCATACCGCGGGTATCCGCACTGGCTGCATCACTGGACGCGAAAGCGCCGCGCTACTGCGCCGCGCCCACGAAATGAAAATGGAATTCATCTACCAGAAGCAACCCACCAAGATTCCCGCGCTCGAAGAAATCCTCCAAAAGACCGGCGTGCCCGAATCTGCAATAGCGTTCGTAGGCGACGACCTTCCCGATCTTCCTGTGCTGCGCCGCATCGGCCTGGCAGTAGCCGTAGGGGATGCGGTTCTGGAAGTGAAGCTGGCGGCGCACTATGTAACGCGGGCCAACGCCGGCCGCGGTGCGATTCGAGAAGCCATCGAACTGATCCTCAAATCCAAAGGCATCTGGGAAGAAATGATCGATAAGGCACGCGCCTAAGCACGTAAGCCTCTTGTGCCGAAAGGCCTCCCGTTATATGGTCCGCGTCTGCGGCGTGAAAACAAGGAGGCTTCCATGGCCCAAGGGGCGCGCTCCCGCGTTCAGGTACTCACCTATATCGCTCTCGTTTTTCTCTTCAGCGCGTGCTTCTATTTTCTAATCCTGCATGGCGGCGGCCTGCGTTCCGGCGGCGGCGTGTATGTGCTCTGCCTGATGTGGTGTCCCGCTCTTGCCGGGATGCTAACGCTGCGTTTGAACGGCCGCCGCCTCTCCGAGATGGGCTGGAAATGGAAAGCCAAGTATCAGTTCTGGAGCTGGCTCGTTCCGATTATTTACGCCGTCATCGCCTATGTGATCGTCTGGACGTTCGGCCTTGGCGGCTTCGGAAAGGCCGACTATCTGAACGCAGTCGCCAACCGCGCCCATTTTAGCGGGCCGCATTGGATCTCTTTGACGCTCGGCTTCATTCTCATCGGAGTTTACGGCTTGATTGGCAGCCTCTCGAGCGCGCTCGGCGAAGAAATCGGCTGGCGCGGCTTTCTCGTGCCGGAGCTTTCGCGCACCTGCTCCTTCACGACCACCTCGATTGTCAGCGGCTTGGTCTGGTCGGTCTGGCACTATCCCATCCTGATTTACGGCGGGTACAACAATGGCACGCCGACCTGGTACGACTTGACGTGTTTCACGGTCATGGTCGTTTCCATGAGCTTTGTATTCGCCTGGATGCGGCTGAAGTCCGGCAGCCTGTGGACCGGCGCGATGCTGCATGCCAGCCACAATCTCTACATTCAGGGCATTCTGACGCCGATCACCATCGATACCGGAAAAACGAAGTGGTACATCGACGAGTTCGGCTGTGTGGTGCCGCTGGTGGCCATCGTTTTTGCGATTTACTTCTGGACGCGGCGCCGCGAGTTGCCGGCGCAGCAACCCGAAGCAGGCGCGGAGCTGGACGGCGGCGCGGGAGCTGTCGCTCGGGCGTAAGAGTGGCGCCCGGGCGGTGGGGCAGGTGCGACCTGGAACAAAAGCTGACGCCGCCATCTACGACGCGCACGCCGGAGATTTTCTCCTGCAACAAAAGGAGAATCGATTCGTCGAGCAGCACGCTATGGATGTTCGTTGCAATCGATAGAATTCCGGATAAAGCAAAATTCACATAGCTACGCCTTGAGCCGCGACATCTAACGCACCAGCGTCAGGTGGCAACCTTGCGCATCGGCGATGGGAGCGGTTTGGCCTTCGCCGGTTCGAATAAGTGACAATTTCCACGGACCCAACGATCCGGGAGCATTTCCTGAAGCATGGCTCGCCTTCTATCGGTGAACGTCGGTCTCCCTCGCGACATCGCGTGGAAAGGCCGCACGGTACACACCGGCGTTTGGAAAAATCCAGTACCTGGTCGCTGTCGCGCCGGCCATTTGAATCTCCAAGGGGACGGTCAAGGTGATCTGGCCGGCCATGGAGGTGAGCATCGCGCCGTCTTCGTGTATCAGATGGAATCCTATCGGTACTGGGAAAAGCAACTGCAGAGAAGCGATTTCGTCTACGGACAGTTTGGTGAGAACTTTACGATTGAAGGGCTGGCCGACGATGCCGTATGCATCGGCGATCGCTTCCAGATCGGCACCGCCCTCTTCGAGGTCACGCAACCCCGCGTGACGTGCTTTCGCGTCGGCATTCGGATGAACGAACCCCGCATGGCGTCCTTGCTCACCTCGAGCGGTCGTCCGGGCTTCTACTTTCGCGTTCTGCGTGAAGGTGAGGTGGCAGCCGGCGACGAAATCCTGAAGCTGGAAGAGGCAGAGGAGCGCATGACCGTGGCGGAAATCAACGCTCTCCTCTATTTGCCGGATCATCCGCCCGACCGCCTCGAGCGCGCGTTACGCATCGCCCCGCTTTCGCGCGGATGGCATGGCTCGTTTGCAGCCCTGCTCCAGAGTCAGCAAAACGGCGCAGAATCCGGAAACGCAGGACTGGCGCCTGCCGCGGCGGCCCATCCGGCTTCGCCAGGATTCCAATCGCTGGTGGTGACCTCCGTGGACCGCGAGTCTGCGGACGTCCTTTCGTTCGCCTTGCAGAGCACGGATGGTCATCCGCTTCCCATGCCTTTGCCCGGTCAATACGTCGTTGTGCGCCTTAAACCCGCCACTGGCGGCCCTGCGTTCTTTCGCAGCTACTCGCTCTCGGGTCCGCTCTCCACGGAGCGCTTTCGAATTAGCGTGAAAATCGAGCCGAATGGAGCGGGTGGAACGTACCTGCGCGAACATCTCCGTGCCGGCGACCACCTCGACGTCAGCTCCCCGCGCGGAGATTTTGTTCTGCAGCCCGGCGAGCGGCCAGTCGTACTGCTCAGCGCCGGAATCGGCGCCACGCCCGTCCTGGCGATGTTGCACGCCCTTGCGGCGGCGCGCTCTGCGCGTCGGGTTGTGTGGTTGCACACCGCCCGCGACGGGCAGCATCATCCATTTTCCGGCGAGGTCCGCGGCCTGATACGCGCGTTGACGAACTGCCGAAGCTACGTCTGCTACACACGACCGAACTCCAGCGACAAAATAGGTGAGGATTTCAACGCCACGGGTCGCTTCTCGCGATCGGTTTTGGATGAACTCGGACTGCCCCAGAACGCTGACATCTACCTTTGCGGGCCAAATCCATTCATGGCTGACATGAAAGTGGCCTTGGCAGCCTTAAATGTGGCGGCGGAACGCATTCATATCGAAATCTTTAACGGTGGAGAGTCCCGGACTCCCGGTGTGGTTGGAGCCGTGGCGCGAACTCCACATGTGCCTAGCGGGGAAGCCAACACCGGTCCGCTTATATCGTTCGCGCGGAGCGGCGTTTCCGCGCACTGGGATACGTCACGCTACGAGAGCATCCTGGAAATGGCTGAAGCGTGTGATGTCCCGGTCCGTTGGGCCTGTCGCACCGGCGTCTGTCACAACTGCGAGAGCGGTTTGGTTTCGGGCGCGGTCATCTACGCACCGCAGCCGCTCGACCGACCGGCCGATGGCAACCTTCTCGTCTGCTGTTCCCAGCCGAAGAGCGATCTCGTCATCGACCTATGAAGCGCTCCAGCTGACAGAAGCGCCGACTTTTTCGAGCAACGCCTTCCCCTCAACCTTCAGCTTTCCTCGGTTTCCGCTCTCAAGCGAAGCCCCATGAACGCATTAGCCGAAATGCGCCATTCAAGCGATAATAGCTTCGCTCGAATCCTGACCAAGAAGGCCTGCTGATGGTTCATCCCTGGCACGACGTGTCGCCTGGCAAAAACCTGCCACGCGATTTTCAGGCCGTGATCGAAATACCGCTCGGCTCGAACGTGAAGTACGAGTTAGACAAACCTACCGGCCTGCTCAAAGTCGATCGCATTATTCACTCGGCGGTCTTCTATCCCGCGAATTACGGCTTCATTCCGCAAACCTACGCCGAAGATAACGATCCTCTGGACGTGCTGGTCCTGTGCCAAGAGCCGGTGCAACCGCTGGCGATGATCAAAGCGCGCGCCATCGGCATCATGACTATGATCGATTCCGGCGCGACCGACGACAAAATCATCGCCGTCGCCACCAACGATCCCGAATTCAACAGTTACATCGAAGCTCGTGATTTGCCGCCCCATCGGCTGCAAGTGTTGAAGCGGTTTTTTCAGGACTACAAGCAACTTGAAGGTAAGCGCGTCGAGGTGGAAGACATTTTGCCGAGCTACGCGGCAGTCACGGTCATCGAGCGTGCGCTAGCGAAATATCAGGCGCACCGGGAAGAGTTGCTCGGGCAGCTGACCCAAACTTCCGCGCCCGCCGCGGCGGCAACTACTGGAGCGCCAACGTAGCGGAAAACGGAGCCAGAAAAAACGGAGTAGGAAACGAGAGTAGTAGAAAAACACTATTTTGGACCTTGACCCGCCGATGTTAGCGTTCGCGCTCGGCCGTTAGCATGTTAGGGGCGCAAGCTGGCAGGCTTCGCGCCAGGGGCAGTCACCGGTAAGAGGTCGCGGCAGGCGGTCATCGGTTGCGCCAACCGCGTCTGAGGCGAATGAGTTTATGAGCCTTTTCTGGAAATGGACCATCGGTATCGTGTTCGTGCTGCTCGTCGCCGCCTTCATCGGCCTTTCCATCATGGCCGGCAGCCCGAAAGACGCCTACGGCATGGTGCGCTACGCCTTTCCGCACATGCATCGCGGCAACCTCAAAGTCGGCGACGACGCACCCGACGCCCGTCTCGTCGCACTGGACGGCGCCAATCATTTTCATATCCGCGAACGCACCGGCTCCCGTCCTCTCGTCATCATCTTCGGCAGCTACACTTGACCGCCTTTTCGGCGCCACGTCGGCGACGTGGTTCAGCTCTTCAACGACTACAAAGATCACGCCGATTTTCTCACCGTCTATGTCCGCGAAGCCCATCCCACCGACGAATGGCAAATGAAGTCCAACGTCAAAGAAGACGTCTGCTATGCGCAGCCGAAAACTCTCGCCCAGCGGGTCGCCATCGCCAACGACTTCATTCAGCGCTATAAATATCCGATCGAGTTCGGCATCGACGATATGACCAACGCCGCCGACCTCGCTTACTCCGCCTGGCCCGAACGTCTCTACGTTATCGACGAGCATGGCCACATCGCTTATCGCGGCGGCATGGGCCCCTTTCACTACGATCCCGCCGAAGTCCGCGCCTGGCTAGCCCAGCGCTTTGGCGCCGTCCAACACGCCGCGCCCGCGGCTCCGGCGCCCACGTCAACACGCGCTGCATCCTGATGTCGCACCCGCAATCGAAACACGCTTCACGGTCGCCAGCAAATCGCTCGCGCGGACCGTTGCCCGGCACCGGCTTAGCCCGCGCCATCTCGAAACTGGGCTATTGCTCGCGCGCACGGGCCGTGCAACTCATTCGCAGCGGCAAAGTTCGGCTGAACGGGACACTGTGGCGCGACCCGGAAACTCCCGTCCGTCTCGACAAAGACCGCATCGAAATCGCCGGCCGCCCACTCGACCGCCCGCAACTCTTCTATCTGGCAATGAACAAGCCGCGCGGCGCAGTCACCACGGCTTCCGACGAGAAAAATCGCGATACCGTTTACAACTATCTTTCCACGGGTACGCCGTGGTGTTCGCCCGTCGGCCGGCTCGATCAAGCCAGCGAAGGCCTCCTGCTCTTCACTAACGACACTGCCTGGGCCGATCGCGTCGCCGCGCCCGAAACGCACCTCGACAAAACCTATCACGTGCAAATCGCTGCGCTTCCCGACGAATCTTTCTTGCAGCGGCTCCAAACAGGCGTGCGCAGCGGCGCAAACGAAGTCCTGCGCGTCAAGCGCGCTTCCCTCCTCCGCCGCGGCGAGAAGAACTCTTGGCTCGAAATTATTTTGGATGAAGGAAAAAATCGGCAGATTCGCCGCCTGCTGGAAGCGCACAATATCGCAGTGCTGCGCCTGATTCGCGTGGCCGTCGGCCCGCTGCAACTGGGCGATCTTGCTAAAGGCGCGACGCGCCCGCTCACTCGCGAAGAGAAACTCGTCCTCGATCACGCCATGACCGCGAAGCAAGAACCGCGTTAAATTCTGCGAGTTAGCTTTGCGGAGTCAGATTTGCTGGCGGAGCCAAACGCGGTCGCACCGATCCAGCCGTCGGCGGCAGCTATCTCGCGCGGTTCTACTTCTTCGGCTTCCCCGCCGGCTCCGGTTTTGGCTCCGGCGCAGCCTTCAAGTCGGCCGCCGCTTTCTCCAAATCTTTCACCGCCGCGCCATCCAACTCGTACAAAGCCGGCTCATTCTCGCGTTTCGCGATGTACGTATCCCCATCCTTCGCAATCAACACTTTCTCTTCGGCTTTTCCGCCGCCCGGCGTCACCGTCAATTCCATCGCCGCCGACGTGAATCCCGTATCTACAAATTTGCTGGCGCTCAAATCCCGCACTTTTTCCAGATAGGTCTCCGCGGGAATCGCATCAGCCTTTTTTCCATCTGCCAAGAACCAGTCCTGCCCGCCCTTGGTCAAGTAATACGTCTTCGCATCGTCGCGAAACGCAATCTTGTCCGGGTCGCTAAAGCCAAAATCGAACAGCTTCTTGTTGCGGAAATCGTCCACGCTCTTGTCCAGCGCCTGGCCGACATCACTGCCCACTCTATACACGCCTTCGACTGCGCTCGACTTCGCGTAGTAATCATCCTTATTCTTGCGCACGTCCAGCGTCTGCGTTCCCGAAGCGTCCGTCACTTGCGCTTTCGCCACTTCGGTCCCCGCAGCAAACGCTGCCGCGGCTTTCTTCGCATCTTCATCCGTCCCGCTTAAATCCATCCGCGCATCGCTCAACTTGCGGATGAAGTCCTGCACTTTCGAATCGTCCGCGCGCAGCGGCTTCGGCTTCACGATCTGCCACTGATCTTTATTCCGCCCAAATTCAATTTGCTGTTTCTTCGTATCCAGGTCCACGCGGCTCAGCTTGTCCGAATCAAACGTCAGCAAACGCTTTTCCCGCAAATCTTTCACGCTCTTATCGAAGCTGTTTTTCGTGTACGTGGCGACCGTGAACACGCGCGGATCGCCGGCCAAGGCGACATAAGCCGCGCTGCCTGTCGGCGTGCTATCCCCGATAAACAACTTGTCGGTCTTATTGTTTTTCTCGGTGACGTCCACTTCCACCGCAGGCTCCGCCAACCCGTACTCGGCCAGGTTTCCCGCCTTGTCTTCGATCAAGCGCTCGGAAGTCAGGCCCGACAGCGTAGACACCAAGCTCCCGACGTTGCTCTGATCCGCGGCGAGCGCCTTTGGCGCAGTAATCTCCCATTTGCCGGCCGCATCCTTCGCCAGCGTTACGTCGTCCGCGCCCTTATGCTTGATTTCGACCTTGGCGATGTCCGCTTCCGGAATGCTCAGAATCTTTGGCGGTGCGTCCGCCGACACTTTCATATCCGAGTCCGGACTGGCCTTCTTGTGATTCGACCAGTACAGCACGCCCGAAAGTGCTGCCAGCACAATCGCGGCCACCAACAACCCATAACCTTTCATATGATTCGTCCCGACACTCTAAGAATTACCGAAGTCCTCAATCCAGCTCAGCCGTACCAAGCCGCACTGGCACGTCGGCTAGCCGCCGCGCCGGCAACCCGCTCCTACCGACGCCTCCACCAAACCGAAATGCCCACCACCAAGACCGCCAGCGGGAACAAAAACTGGCTGGTGATGATCATGCGGTGCTTCTGTGCTTCAGTCATCATGATGCGCCGGTCTTCCGGCTCTTTCGGCCGAATGGAGATCAAATCCTCATCCGACGAAAGCCAGTTCATCGCATTCAGCGCGAAATCGCGATTGCCCTGAAATCCCAGATAGCCGTTAGTGGCCCATTCCGAGCTGCCGATCACCACGAATCGCCCTTGCGAATTATCTTTGCCGGTCGTGTACGTCCCGGCCGCCGCCAGTGTCAGCGGTCCCTTTTTATTCTTTGGGTCGGACGTATTGATATTGGGGTCGTCGAGCTTGCTCGTGGCAATACTGCCCTCGGACGCGTCAAACAGCTTGGTCACCGCAGTCTTGTCGCCGTTTTTTGTTTCCAGCGAACGCGAAATCGGAAAACCCGTCGCCGTGCCCTTCATTTCATTCACGATGGCATGGCTGTCGTAGTGCATCACCAGCGCCACTTCCGGCCCCGCGCCGAGCACCTGGCCAATCGGGTTCATATCCAACACCAAATCTTTGTCCGGCGTGATGCCCCAGCTTTGCAGCACGCCGTTCAGCGTATCGTTGTCGCCGATCTGGTCGTGCGCTCCCATTTTCAGCGGTGGATCGAGCAGAAACATCGCCCGCCCGCCATCCTCTACGTACTTCTTCAGTGCATCGACTTCCGGCTGCAGATAGTCGCTGCGCGGTCCGCCCACTACGACCACCGTGCAATCCGCGGGTACTTCCGCTTTTTCCAGCAGATTGATCGCCTTGGATTGATACTCGTCCTTGCCCAGCAGTTCTTTGAACCGCCCATAGCCATTGCGGCCAGTGTCGTCAATTTGATGCTCGCCGCTGCCTTCCACAAAGCAGACGGTGCGCGTAGTGTTCTTCAAATCGCGGATGAACGCGCCGGTGATGTCTTCTTCGCTGGTGCTTTTCGCTTCATTCTTGTTCAGCCCGACGCGCACCACCGTCGTGCCGTAGTTCTTGATGCCCGCGGCTCTCGCCAACTCCGGCTTTTTGTCGGGGTCCACGTACTCGACATGCACCTTCGGGGAAAGGCTGGCGTACTGGTCCAGTTTGTCTTTCGCATCCTGGAAGCGTGTGGTTTGATCGTAGTAAGTGATCGTCGCGTCCTGCTTGAGGCCTTTCACCACTTTCTTCGTTTGGTCCGACAGGCTGTAGCGCTTGTTCGACGTCGCGTCGTAGGACTTGTCGTAGCGATCGGCCAGCATGTTCGCCACGACGACCACCGCCAGCGTCACGATGATGTACAGCGTTGCATAGGCGGCGTATTTCGTTTGCCGCGCCTTCAGAAATTCCTTACTCACTTACGACCTCCACCGCAGCGACTCCAGCGAGCGCGCCGTAAAAAAGATGCCCAGGAAGATCAACGTCACGTAGTAAATCGCGTCCTTCATGTCCAGCAAGCCCTTCGCAAACGATGCGTTGTGCGTGGTGATCGAGATGTACGAGAGCACTTTGGCCCACGTGGACGAGTCGTACCCGCTGACCCATTCCAGCACCCACAGCAACAAACACACACCAAACGTCGCCGCCCCGGCGATGATCTGGTTCTTGGTCAACGTCGAAATAAACATCCCAATCGCCAGCAGCGCTCCAGCTTGCAGCAGCAATCCCAAATAGCCAATCGCCAGCGGCTTCCAATCGGGACTGCCGTAAGCGAAAAGAAAAATGAAATTCAGGCCCGTCAGGATCAGCAGCACCGCATAGAGCGTCACCGATGCCAGCCACTTGCCGAAAATCACTTCGCCGTCGCGAATCGGCGAAGTCACCAGCAATTCGATCGACCCGCTGCGCTTCTCTTCGGCAAATAGCCGCATCGTGATCATCGGAATGAAAAACAGCCCGATCACTCCCACGTTGCCCAGCAACGGCCGGATCACCTGCTCGTTCACGTTCATCGGAAACATTTCGCCGCGCATTTGCGATTCGAACCCGGCGTTCACGAAGTAGCTCAGAATGTTCCAGAAGAAAAACCCGAAAATCAGCGCGAACATCACCAGCAGCAAATACGCCACCGGCGACACAAAGTAGCTGTGCATTTCCTTGCGCCAGATCAAGTAAACGTTTCTCACTTCCCCGCCCCTTTCACCGCCAACTCTTCTTCCGGCTGGGCCGGCGCCGCCGCGCTCTGCTCGCCCGTTAGTTGCAAGAACACTTCCTCCAGGCTCATCGCCGCCGACCGCATCTCATTCAAGTCCCAACCCGCTTCCACGATGGCGCGCGCCAGGTCGCCGCGCACCAACTGCCCTCTGCCGCTCTCTACTTCGAAAATGTTGCGGCTTTGGCGCTTCTCCTTGAACACCGCTTTGCTCACGCCCGGCACCAATTCGAGTCTCTGCAACACGGTGCGCGGGTCCACCTCGCCGTTCCGTCCGGCCACTTCTACCAGCACCGACTCGACGCCGCGAGCGCGATTTTGCAGGTTGTTCACGGAATCCGTCGCGATCACCTTCCCTTTGTTGATGATGATCACGCGTTCGCAGGTCTGCTCCACTTCCGGCAAGATGTGCGTGCTCAAAATAATCGTGTGGTCGCCGGCGAGGCTCTTGATCAAATCGCGCGTCTCGTTAATCTGCTTCGGGTCCAGGCCGGCCGTCGGCTCGTCGAGAATCAGCACATCCGGATTATGAATAATCGCCTGTGCCAGCCCCACGCGCTGCCGATAGCCTTTCGAGAGTTTGCTGATCAGCTTGTCCCGCACATCCGCCACCGAGCAACGCTCGCAAACGTAATTCACGCGCTCTTTCAACTGCGCGCCGGACAAGCCCTTCAACGCGCCCACAAACGACAGGTATTCGCCGGTGCGCATTTCGGGATACAGCGGCGGCGTTTCCGGCAAGTAGCCGATGCGCTTCTTCACTTCCATCGGCTCTTCCAGCACGTCGAATCCCGCCACGACTGCCGTGCCCGATGTCGGCGGCATGAAGCACGTCAACATGCGCATCGTCGTGGTCTTTCCGGCGCCGTTGGGGCCCAGGAACCCCACAATCTGCCCCTTTTCGATTGCAAAGGAGATGTGGTCGACAGCCGTATTTCGCGCGTACCTCTTCGTAAGGTCGTTAACTGTAATCATGATTTTTTTGTTTTTCTGAAATGTACAACTCGAACCGCCCCAAGCAGTTACTGCTCTTATTTGTGAAGCATCATGTTAAAAATTCCACCGGGTGCCTGTCAACCCTTACGAAACAAAAACCGAGAAGTCTTCTGCCCTACGCCAGAGCGCCTTCTGGCCACATGGTTCCCTCTTTGCTCTTTCTTCTCTGCGCACTCTGTGTCGCTGCGTTTAGCTTTCTTTGGTGCAACCGCAGCATGCAGCCTTTTCGACGCAGCGGTCACTCAAACTGCTTCCGGAATTCCGCGAACTGGCGCTGCAAGTTGGCCACCTCTTTTTCCAGATGCTCCACTTTCGCCGCGAGTTGTCCCACGGTTCCGTCTTCGGCAACCGGCGTGCTCTCCGGATGCGCCGCACGAGCAGGCCGCTCAGTCTCGCTAGAAACCGCGGCGCTTCTCGCGGCACTTTCCTCCGTAGCGGAGTTCAGCGACAGCAACTGCGCGTAGCGCGCTTCTTTTGTCCCCGGCTGGCGCGGCAACAGCGCCACCAGCGGCGGCTCCCGCTCCATCAAATGCTTCAAAGTTGTGTGCACCACGCTCAAATCTTCGAACGGATGCATGCGCTCGGCGCGGCTCCGCAATTCCCCCGGAGTCTGCGGCCCGCGCAGCAACAACTCGCAAAGGATCGCTGTTTCCGGCCGCGTAAAATTGTACGTTTCGGACAAGCGGTGCTCGTATTTCGCCACACGGCTGTCCGTGCTCGCCGATCGCGCCAGTCCCAGCTCATTCAACTGCCGCAACGCCCGCTGCACTTCTCCTTCATTCAAATTCATGTGCGGATCGCGATTCGATTTCTGATTGCACGCATTCACCAGCGCATTCAACGACAGCGGATAATACTCCGGCGTGGTGATTTCCTTTTCCACCAGCGCACCCAACACCCGCGCCTCAACCTCGCTCAACACAATTTCCATAGCCCAAAATCATACCCAACCCACGCGGCTCACCGCCAGTTGAGAACCTCGCGTCCCCTCTCCGCCTTCAACGTTAACCTTCGACTTTCGACCTTCGGCCAGGCACGCCTCGCTTGGACATACATTTCCGGAGTGTTAAAATCAGCTTGAAAAACCACCATGCCAACCAAAACGCTTTACGAAAAGATTTGGGACAGTCACGTGGTCCACGAAGAGCCGGGCAAACCGGCTCTGATTTACATTGACCGCCATCTGATCCATGAAGGCACTTCGCCGCAGGCGTTTGGCGGGCTGCGCTCGGAAGGCCGCAAGGTGCGGCGGCCGGATTTGACATTCGCGGTTATGGATCACTCCGTTCCTACCACTGAGAAAGATCGCCTGCTCCCGATCGTGGACACCGACGCGCGGCTGCAATTCGAAGCGCTCGAAAACAATTGCCGCGAAACTGGCGTGCGGCTGTTCGACATGAACAGCAAGAATCAGGGCATCGTGCACATCATCGGCCCGGAATTGGGCATCACGCAGCCGGGGCAAACGATTGTTTGCGGCGACAGCCATACTTCGACGCATGGCGCGTTTGGCACCCTGGCGTTTGGGATTGGCACCAGCGAAGTCGAGCACGTGCTTGCCACGCAATGTCTCGTGCAGTCGAAAAGCAAAACCCTGCACATTGTGGTGAACGGCAAGCGCCCGAAAGGCGTCACGGCGAAGGACATCATTCTGGCGATCATCGGAAAAATTGGCATCAGCGGCGGCAATGGCCACGTGGCGGAATATGCCGGCGAAGCGATTCGCGATTTGAGCATGGATGGGCGCATGACGGTCTGCAACATGACGATCGAAGGCGGCGCGCGCGCGGGGATGGTCGCGCCGGATGAAACAACATTCGCGTATCTCGAAGGACGGCCGTTTGTGCCGCGCGGCAAAGCGTTTCAGGAAGCCATCGAGCGCTGGAAATTGCTGAAGAGCGATGCCGACGCGAAGTTTGACATGACCATCGAGCTGCAAGCGGCGGACATTGCGCCGCAGGTCACGTGGGGAACGAATCCCGGCATGGTCACCAGCGTAACCGGACGCGTGCCGGAGCCGGGCGCGTTCAAGGATCCCAACGATCAGAAGGCGACGGAGAGCGCGCTGAAGTATATGGGCCTGAAAGCGGGCACGCCGATTGTGGACATTCCGGTCGATCGCGTGTTTATTGGCTCGTGCACAAATTCGCGGCTCGATGATTTGCGCGCGGCGGCGCATCTGGTGGCGGGCAAACACGTCGCGCGCAGCATCAAGCAGGCGTTGATTGTGCCGGGTTCGCGCGGCATCAAAGCGGCGGCAGAAAAGGAAGGACTGGACAAAATTTTCCGCGAAGCGGGATTCGAGTGGCGCGACGCGGGCTGCAGCATGTGCATCGGCATGAATGCCGACGTGCTGCCCGCGCATGAGCGCAGCGCCAGCACGTCGAATCGCAACTTCGAAGGCCGCCAGGGCAAAGACAGCCGCACGCATCTCGTCAGCCCAGTCATGGCCGCAGCCGCCGCCATCGCCGGCCACTTCGTCGACGTCCGCCAATTCGATGTAGCAAGCGTGGAGTGAGGACGAATGGAACCGTTTAATACGCATACGGGAATGGTGGCGCCGCTGGACCGCGTGAATGTGGACACGGACCAGATGGTGCCGAAGCAGTTTTTGAAGGCGCTGACGCGCGAAGGCTTCGGGCGCATTTTGTTTTACGACTGGCGCTACCTGCCGGGCGAAAAGCCGAACCCGGAATTTGTGCTAAATTTTCCGCGCTACGAAGGCGCGTCGATTTTGCTGGCGCGCGCAAACTTTGGCTGCGGCTCGAGCCGCGAGCACGCGCCGTGGGGCGTGAAAGACTACGGCTTCCGCGTGATCATCGCGCCGAGCTATGCCGACATCTTCTACAACAACTGCTTCAAGAACTGCATTTTGCCGGCCACGCTTTCCGAGCAGCAAATCGAAGAGCTTTTCCAGCGCACCGAAAAAGAAGAAGGCTACCAGCTCACGGTGAATCTGCCGAACCAGACCGTCGCGGACCGGCACGGGCTGATGTTTCGCTTCGACATTGCGCCAGCCCGCAAAGAAGTGCTGCTGAAGGGTTTAGACGACATTGGGATGTCGCTCCGGCACTCCGCGGAGATTGCCGCTTACGAGCAAAGGCACGCCGCTACAGCCACGATGTACGAGCCGGTGGACATCCAGAACTACAGCAACGGGCGATAGACCCAGAACCGAGCTGAAGAGGCGGCAGAAGAGCGGTCATCCGCGGACGGATGAACCTGTCAAGAAGCTGTGCCCCTTCGGTTTTGCTCGCTTTTGCTTCGAGAAAACCGACTAAGTCCTTTCGATTGATATTCTTGCGTGACCCTCTGCACCTAAGTCCTTTGGATTGATATTCTTGCGAAAAATGGCGGGGGGTGGGGGCCTGCCAGCGAGTTTGCCTCCTGAAAAGCAGAAACGGGGAAGGCCGTAAGGCCCTCCCCGTTTCGTGCGCGGCAGGTTGACCTGCCGGAAGAGTTAGAACTTGAAGCGCAACCCGAACTGCATCTGACGCGGGTTGTTGCCTTGGGCTGTCGTGGTACCAAAGCTGCCCGGGTTGGTCGGATCCAGTCCTGGATCGAAGAAGACCGGGTGATTGAAGACGTTGGTGACCACGTACTCGAACTGAAGGCCAAACCGCTCCACGAGCCGGATATCCTTCACGATGCGCATGTCCACGTTCCAGTAGCCGAGGCCGCGGAAGATACCGACTCCGCCGGTCGCAGTGTCGAGGCCCAGGATTGGAGGCCGGACGCTGTTTACGACAGCGGTCGGATCGCTGAAGATGTTGAAAGCGCCGGCGCCGACGTTGGCGTGGAGCGAAGCGCTCGACCCGGACAGGGCCTGAGTGGCGATGCAGTTCTCGTTGGTGAAGAAGTTGGCGCCGTCAGCCGAACCGAAGGACTGAGCGTCAGTGTTGGTGCCGCAGAAAAGCGGGGCGCCGCTGCCGATCGCCAAGATCGGAGCGACCTGCCACCCACCGGCGATGCGACCGAGGATGCCCTGCTGGCCCTTGTACCAAGGCTCGTCGATCAGCGCATAAGTATTGAAGACGAACTTGCGGTCGAAATTCTGCAAACCGTACATCGCGTTGATGTTCCAAGGATCGTTGGTGGTGTATTCGCTAGTGGCCTGGACGAATGCTCCGGTGCCCAGAGCCTTGCTGTAGGTGAAGTTCTCCTGCAAGGTGATGCCGTGCCAATTGGTCATCCGCAAGGAGATGAACCCACCGTTGTAGTTGCCATGGCCGATGCTGGCGTTCATGCCCACGCCCGAAGTGGTTTGACCCTGTCCGCCAAAGGCCTGGCCAGCGATCGGAGTGTTCTCCATGGTAGGCGCGAAGTTGAAAGCACCGTTGTCCAAAGAGCTCCAGAGACTCCAGACCGCCTGATTGTCGAAGTTGCCGATCTGGCTGAACGCCGCGGCCGCAGTGCAGCTGGTGAAGGCTACACCGGCGTAAGAACCGGTGCAGAAAGAGGGCTTGAGAGCAGCCTCAAAGAAAGGCTGCGGCGTAAGGGCATTGAAGTAAGCCGTGTAAGCCGGGTTAGGAGCGCCGCCAGTTAGGGTCTTGGACGGTACGGCGGCGCCGCAGGCGGCAAAAGACGTGGCGCAGCCGAGAGCGGTCTCGACAGCCGCATACGCCTTGGCAAATTGCTGACCGCCGAGGGTCATCATGTACGGTACGGCGTTGATGTTGACCGGCTGATATTCGTGGGTGATGCGGCGACCGATGTAGCCCAGTTCCAGGAGGAACTTGCTGGAGAGCTGGCGCTGGATAGTCAGGTCGAAAGAATCCACGACGTTGGGACGGAAGTGCGGGTCCAGAGCTTCGGCAGCGCCTGCGGCCACGGCGTTGTAGCCGGGGAAGGTGGGCTGAGGAAGCGTCGGAGCCGCCGAGGGAATGGGAGGCGTGGTGCCGTCCACCCCGATGCGGTAGGCGTTGGCGATATTGAGGCCTCCGGCCGGGGTCGTGCAGGTCCCATTCATATTGTTGGTGCGGCACTGTACGGCCTGGATGAGGCCATCGCCGAGTAGCGGAACTAGAACCAAGTCGACGCCGTTCAAACGGCCGTAGACGCGGCTGTAGCCGCCGCGAACCACGGACTTGTTGCCACCGAAGATGTGGCCCAAGAGGCCATCGGTGTAGTTGGGGTTCCATGCTGCAGCCAGACGCGGGCTGAAGGAACCATAGAACGGGTCATAGGGATATTTCTGGCCAGAGCCGGTGTTGCCGACAAGCGCGAAACCGATCTCGGGATTATAGACCTGGCCCTGAAGAGCAGCAGCCTTGCGCTGGGCCAGGAACGCCTCGGTATCAAGTTGCTGACCGGAGGAGTCCACCAGTTCGATTTGCTTACCTTGAGCTTCCGTAGGCGGCATTTCGAGAGTCCAGCCCAGGCCGTAGGTAAAGGTGAAGGAGGGCTTGAGGTGCCAGGAATCGCTGAAGTACACGTTGTAGTAAGGAATGGTGCTCTGATCAAACGCGTGGGTAAGCGGCGGATTCAGAGCCAGCGTCGGACCGGTACGAGTGTATGCGGTCTGAGCGTCGGTGACGATGCCCATCACGGCGGCCACGTCGCGGCCCCAAGTGACGGCACTCACGTTCGCGGGAACGGTGCTGGAAACATCGACCAAGCCAGAGCCAGCGGAGTCGCCCAACTGAAGCGTGGGCTGGTAGTTGATGCCGCCGCCGTTGTCAGAGCGCTGGTGGTAGTCCCAGTTGCGCTGGTAAGAACCGCCAAAGGTGAAGAGGTGGTTGCCCTTGAGCATGGACCAGTCGTCGCGAAGGAAATTGTCGTGGCCATCCCAGAAACGGGTGCGGACGGACTGAGTGTTGACGTTATACGGAATAAGCGCGGAAGTGCTTTCGCCGAATGGCTCGAAAGCGGCCGCGACGCCTGAAACCTGGGGAATACCGCCTGGATCACCCCACGACCAGAAGTTGCGGAGGAAGCTGTAATGGAAGTCGTTGGTGGTGTTGGTGGTGACGTTGGTGGTGACGCCGGCCACAAGGTACCAAGGCTGCTGTGGGCGGGTCGACAAAGCGGCCGGGGTCCCGAGCGTATCGCCCGAGAAGAAACCGCCGACGTCGACTTGGTTCGTCGTTGCGCGGACCAACTTGTAGTAACGGTAAGCGACATTGAAATGCCACTTGGCGCCGAAATCGTGGTCCAAACGCGCGACGCCGAAGTTGGAGGTGTAAGGAACTTCGACGTTGGCCTTGAAGCCGATTTCGTTGACGCCGTCGCAGCGAGAGCCAAGCAGGCTGCCGCAGCTAGGATCGTTGCCGACCGGTTCGTACTTGTTCCACAGCGCCTGGACAAGAGGATCGATGCCGATGCCCCGAGGATCGCAGGCAACGTTTCCGGCCGCACCGCAATTCGCCCCGGTTGCTAGGTTGTAGTCGATACCGTTGAAGGTAAGAATGCCCGCGCGCATATTGGCGCTGGGAACGGGAACCTCATACGTGGAGGAGTTATTCCAGCGGAACCCTTCGTAGTTGGCGAAGAAATAGGTTTTGCCGCCGAGAATCTCTTTCTTGATGATCGGGCCGCCGCCAGAGGCACCAAAGCGATTGTAGTGATAGCTGGGGAGCGGAGTTCCGCTGAAATTATTGTCGAAGGTGTTGGCATTCAGATGGTTGTCAAAATAATATTCGTACGCCGTGCCGTGCCACTGATTAGTGCCGCGCTTGGTAACGACCTGGACCTGCGCGCCGGCGGAACTGTTGAAGTCCGCAGTCTGGTTCGCAGTGTTCACTTTATATTCTTCGACCGAGTCGAGAGGAGTCGGCATCACGCCGGTGGGGCTGCCACCGATCATGTTGGAGACGATCCCGCCCGTGGGGTCGCCCGCGAAGCTGGGCGTATAAACCTGCATGGAGCCGTCCATGTCGTTGGAGTTCTGTCCGCCATCGAGCATGAAGGTGCTCTGGTCCACGACCGCACCAGCCACGGAGCCGTCGGGGGAAACGCCGGGCTGAAGGGTAACGAAGGTCGCGGCGTCGCGTCCGATGGTCGGCAGGTTCTGGAGAGTGTCGCCGCCGATGGTGTTACCGACGGTCGCGTTCAGCGTCTGCAGTTCCGCGCCCTGGGTGGCGGTGACTTCGACGGTTTCGGCAACCGAGCCGATCTCCATGGTGACGTTCAAAGTGAGGGACAGACCGACCTGAACGACCTGATCGACGACCTTGGAGACGCGGAAGCCGGTCTTATTAACAGAGAGATTGTACGTGCCGGGATTCACGTCCACAAAAATGTAGTGGCCATTTTCGTTGGTCGTGGCGGTGCGAGCGATGCTGGTGGCCTTGTCCGTCAAGGTCACCGCGGCAGCCGCAACCGCGGCGCCTTGCGGGTCGGTTACGGTGCCCACCACAGCACCCGTACTGGCCGACTGCGCGAACAGAGCGGTCGGGGTTACAACTAAGAAGCACAGCAATGCAGCTAGGAGAAGAGCCACTCGCTTGGACATTCCTACCTACCTCCTGGGCGGGCCTTGGGCAGCCCGGACTTCTTCAAGTTTGTCGAACAGAAACAGGACAGACCCACTTCGAGCAACTACGAAAGAAAAAGAAAGCGTATTGGGCAACGACCACAAAAACTTAGCTGGAGGAGATGAATGCAAGCCAGCTACCAATGCGGTCCGGGGAGTTAAATCGAATCGTCTCTATAAATTATCTCAAGCTAATCTAAATTCAGAGTAGCCCGGAGCTACGTTCAGCCATATTTCGCTACAGGGTTTCATAGGAACAAATGCAGGGTTTCCACGAGACCCGGTTGACACACGAAACGAGGCCACTTGGGACGTAGCGCCAAGAAACGAAACGAGAAAGACCCACAGAGCGTATTAATGGGCGTTTATATAGTGTTGGAGGGCAGGTGTTGTCAACAAGAATGTGACGAGTGACCAATCTAAAATTTGGATGGAGTTTATTTGGGAGTGAGGCGGGATGGATTCAGTACGCTCAGTACTAAAATCCTTTAAGGGGGTTCACGAACGTAGCTTCGTGCGCGATGCTCAGGAATTAGCACCGCAGCGCGCAAACCGCAGAATGCTTTTCCGGCGGTGCCGGCCCGTGGGTAGTGGGTCAGGTCAAAAAAGGGGAGGGCTATCTCGCAAAGCGTTCCTGCGCATGGCGGGATGCGCGATGGTGCGCCAGGGACACAGGCAGGAGTGCCCTTCGAAGCTGAGGACAAGCCTGTGCTACTGGGAGTCTTGGGAGTAGACAGTGCGACCGCCGACGACGGTTCTTAAGACGATGACTTTGGTGTACTGCAGCGGAGCGATCCTGGTGAGGTCGTCGGAAAGAATGATGAAATCAGCAAATTCGCCGACTTTGAGTTCGCCCTTCTTCCCTTCGGAAAATTCGGCGTAGGCGGAGCCGGAGGTATAGGCGCGGAGGCAGTCGGCCAGGGAGATTTTTTCCTGGGGCTGCCAGCCGCCAGCCGGGCCACCTTCAGGGAGTTCGCGGGTGACGCAGGCGTAAAGGCCTCGGAAGGGGCTGATCGGCTCGACGTCGTAGTCGGTGCCGAAAGCGAGGCGGGCGCCGCTCTTCTGCAGCGAGTTCCAAGCGTAGGCGCCTTTGGAACGGTCGGGACCGAGACGCTGACCGGCCCAGCGCATATCGGTGGTTTCGTGGGACGGCTGCATCGAGGCGATGACTTTGAGTTGTGCGAAGCGAGGAATGTCTTCGGGCGCGAGAACCTGCGCGTGTTCGATGCGATCGCGGCGGTCGCGGGAGCCGTTGGCTTTGGCGACGGCTTGGAAAATGTCCAGAGCGGCGCGGTTGGCGCGGTCGCCGATAGCGTGAAAATTGATTTGAAAGCCGGCGCGGTCGCGTTCGATAGCCATTTTGCGAAATTTTTCGGGGTCGTTGGTGAGAAGGCCGCTGGTCGAGGCATCATCCGAATAGGGCTCCAGTAAAGCAGCGGTGCGCGAGCCGAGAGCGCCGTCCATGAAGCCTTTGAGCGAGCCGGTGCGAAGCCAGGGATCGGTGGTGCCGCCTTGGGCGCGCCAGGTCTGGAGCTGATCCATGGAAGCGACAAAGGGCAGCCATTCCGTAATGCGCAGCGTGAGCTTGCCTTCTTCTTTTAGTTGCTGATAGACCTCGAAGTCCGCCCACTCGGAAAAATCCTGCGCGGAGGTAACGCCATTTTTGGCGGCATCCGCGAGAACCATTTCGATGCCACGGCGGCGCTGGTCGGCTTTGAGATCGGGAATTCTGCCGCTGACGAGAGTCATGGCGGAATCTTCTTCGAGCATGCCGGTAGCTTCGCCATTGGCGTCGCGCTCGATGATGCCGCCGGGAGGATTGGGAGTGGCGTTATTGATTTCGGCGTGCTGGAGAGCGAGGGAGTTGACGACGGCGACATGGCCGGAGATGTGGACGAGGAAGACGGGATTTTTGGGAGCGACGGCGTCGAGCTGTTCTTTGTTGGGAAATTTCTTATCGGGCCAAAGGGTGTGGTCCCAGCCGCTGCCAGTGATCCACTCGCCTTCTTTGTGATGGGCGACGGCATCGGCGAGACGCTTCTGGAGTTCTTCGATGGTGGTGACGCCGTTGAGGCGAACGGCGAGCATGTCCGCGCCAGCGCCGCCAAGATGGACATGGGCATCGTTGAAGCCAGGCATGACAAATTTTTCGTTGAGCTGGATGGTCTCGGCATTGGGATCGTTGCCGCCACACTCCATGAGCACGTAAGCAATTTTGCCGATGCAGCGGATTTTGCCGCCGCGGATGGCCATGGCCTCCGCCCAAGGATTTTGCGGGTCGTTGGTGTAGATGCGGCCGTGCAGAAAGACCGTACTGTGCAGGTCGGCCTGAGCAGCGACTTGAGCGCGGGCACGCAAAGCGAAGACGCCTGCCGCGATGCTGAGAAGAAGGATGCCGGCGAGAGAAAGAAGGCTGGAGAAGCGAACGGTCATCTGGTCCTTTCAGGCGCGAGGCCTGCGATTCCCAGAAGAGTCAAAAGGGCGCGCTGGAGACCCAAGTCGCGACCCGCAGGGTCATACCACTCCTGCAGCGAATGAGCGCCGCCGCCGTTGCCGCCCGCGCCGATGGAGATGGCGTCAATGCCGAGCGAGAGCGGGACATTGGCGTCGGTGGAAGAGCGTTCGATCCGGGAATCGTTTCCCACGATAGCATCGGCGGCGCGGAGTGCGGCGAGAAGTGGCGAGTCTGATGCCAATTCGCCACCGGGACGATTGCCGAGGGACTGCAGCTTCCAGTCGAGCTTGCCGCGGCTGCGGTCGCGCGAGGCTTCCATTTCGTCGCGGACGCCGGCAGCGATGCACTCTTTGAGAGCATTTTCCAGGCGGGTGAGCTCGTCTTCGCTTTCGGAGCGGACGTCCACTTTGAGGCGGGCTTCGAAGGGGATGGAATTGACGGAAGTGCCGCCTTCGATTTGACCGAGATTGAAGGTGGTGCGCGGAGACTGCGGAACTTTGGTGTTGATGAAGCGAACGGAACCACGGACGAGGGCGTTGATCGGATTGGGCAGGCCGAAGTCAGACCAGCTGTGGCCGCCGGGGCCGGTGATGACGACTTCCAGGCGGCGAGAGGCGAGCGCCTTGGTAGTGACGTGGTCGGTGCCGGCACCGTCGAGAACGAGGACGGCTTTGAGACGCGGGCGATACGCTTCGATGATGGCGCGCATGCCGCGAAGATTGCCTTCGCCTTCTTCGCCGACGTTGGCGACGAAAAGGATGGTGCGTTGGGGCTGGAGATGGGCTTCGTGCACGGCGCGAGCCAGGGCAATCAGGGCGGCGAGACCGGTGCCGTTGTCGGAAATGCCGGGAGCGAGGAGGCGCTCACGGTCATGACGAACTTTCACGTCGGTGCCGGCGGGGAAGACCGTGTCGATGTGCGCGGAGAGGATGACGAGTTCTTTGTCGTTGGGACCGGGGAGTTCGCCGATGACGTTGCCGATGCTGTCGGTCTGCACGGTCAGGCCAGCGGCGGCGAAGAGCGGTTGAATGGCGGCGGCGCGTTCGCCTTCCTGAAAAGAAGGCGCGGGAATTTCGGTGAGATGGATCTGCTGCTCATTGATCCACTTCACATTAGAGGTGAGCCAGTTCATGGCGACGCGGACTTGCGGGTTTTCAGCCAACTGGCCTGAGGGGACAAAGCGAACCGAAGGGTTGGCGAGAGAAGAGCGGCCCGGCATAAGAACGAGCATGATAACGCAAACGAGTGGCGCTTTCATGAAGACGAAACGGGCCCCAGTGCGGATCAATGACGTGCGGCCTCGGCGCAGAGGGCGGTGAGTTCGGCGTCGGTGAGAACGCGCGGGGATTGCTTGGCGGCGTCGAAGATGCGATTGACAAGGGCGTCGTCCGCGGGAATGTTGTGACGTTCGAGCCAAAAGAGGATGTTGGACTTGCCGCTCATGGGGCCGATTTCGATGAGCTGTTCGAGGCCGAAGAGATGGGAGGGGACGCCGCTGTACACGGAATTGGCGAGAAATTGATCGCCGGTGCGGAAGGCTTTGATGATGGCAGCGGCATGAACGCCGGTGGCGGTGCGGAAAGCGTCGCGGCCAATGACGGGATAGTTGGCAGGGATAGTGGTGTGAGTGGCGGCAGCGACTTTTTCGCAGTAGGCGCGGAGCTTGGAAAGATCTTGGTGGATGATGCCCATGAGACGGAGGTTGACGAGCATGAGTTCCATGGGGGTGTTGCCGACGCGTTCACCAAGAGAGTTGGCGGCGGCGTGAACGCAATCGGCGCCGGCGGCGATGGCCGCGAGAGAGTTAGCGACGGCGAGGCCGCGATCGTTGTGGCCGTGCCAGTCGACGCGGATTTTTTCGCCGCTGGGCTTGACGACTTCTTCAATGACGAATTTGACGAGGTTGTAAGCGCCGTTGGGAATGGCGTGGCCGACGGTGTCGCAGAGGACGATGGCGCGGGCACCGTTGCGAATCGCGGTGGTGTAGAGGCGCTTGACGGTGTCGGGGTCGGTGCGAATGGTGTCTTCGGTGACGTACATCGAGGGCAGGCCGTGTTCGACGGCGAACTTGACGGCTTTTTCGGTAGTGCGTTCGAGATGGTCGACGGACCAGTCTTCGACGAGGCGGCGAATGGGGCTGGAACCGAGGAAGGTGGCCGCTTCGATGGCGCTGCCGACGCGCTGGGAAATTTCGGCGATGGGACGAATGTCGGCTTCGACGGTGCGGGCAGCGCAGTTGGGACGAATCTTCATGCGCTGCGAGACGATTTCACGAGCGAGGGCTTCGGTGTGTTCGACCGCGCGGGGGCCGGCGCCGGGGAGTCCGATGTTGAGGGAGTCGATGCCGAGGGATTCGATTAAGTGGAGGATGGCAATTTTTTCGGGGATGCCAGGGTCGTGAACGGAAGGATTCTGCAGACCATCGCGGAGGGTTTCGTCATTGAGGAGAACCCGCGTACCGGGAGGGATTAGCGGCGCAGCGGCCGTGTTCCAGTCGTAGATCCATTCGTTTTGCTGCATCGAACTGCCTTCCCGGTGGCTTGGGGTGCGATTCGCCGCGAGGCCGCGGAGTTTCGTTTCCCGGGCTACCAGCCGTGGTCGCGGAACATGGTTTTTAGAGCGCCGCGCGCGTTGCGGAGTTTGGCGGAGAGGCCGCCGAACTCGAAGCGTAAGAAAGCATCTGCGGCGCGCTGTAGATCCGCACCATAACGATACCACCACGGCTTCGGCAGGCGGGGCAAGCGGTCCACATCAATATATTTCGGACGAACCATTTCCTGCAGGCCCGCTTTGCCATGCGTGCGGCCCCAGCCGCTGGCGGCGCAACCGCCGTGCGGCGCTTCGGCGATGGCGAAGTAACTGATGGCGTCGTTGACCATGACAGCCCCGGCGCGAAGACGAGAGGCGATGGCTTGGCCGCGCGTGGCGTCGCGAGTCCAAACGCTGGCGGCCAGCGCAAAAGGCGAATTGTTCGCTTGCATGATGGCGTCCTGGGCGTCGGCGACCGATTGGACGGCAAGGATCGGGCCGAAGGTTTCCTCCTGGAAGAGTTTCATGGATGAGTTGACGTCGGCAATCACGGCAGGTTCGAGGAAATTGGGGCCAAGGTCGCGTCGCGGCTGTCCGCCACACAGAACGCGCGCGCCGTGGGCCGCAGCGTCGTTGATCAAATCCGTCATGCGCTGGACGTGCTGGGCGCGAATCAGCGGGCCGACGTCGGTAGCGGGATCACTGCCAGGTCCGAGCCGCAGCTTTTTCGTTTTCTCGACGCAAAGAGCGAGAAACTCTTCGGCAACGGCCGGCTCGACCAAAATGCGTTCGACAGAAAGACAGACTTGGCCGCAATTGGTGTAACTGCCCCAAACGGCGGCGCTAGCGGCCACCTCAAGATTCGCGTCCGCAAGAACGATCATGGCGTCCTTGCCGCCGAGTTCGAGCACGGTCGGGATCAGTTTAGTAGCGCAAGCTTCGGCGACGCGGCGGCCGGTAGCGACGCTTCCGGTGAACATGATTTTGTCGGGCGTTGCATCGATGAGGGCTTGTCCAACTTCGGCGCCGCCTTGAATGATCGTGAGTAGATTCGGCGGGAAACCCGAGTCAAGAAAAAGTTTCTGGATCAAGGCCCCGCATTGCGGAGTGAAGTCGCTGGTTTTGCAGACAACCGCGTTGCCGGCAGCAATCGCCGGGACGATCTGGCTTATGGGGATCGCGAGCGGGTAATTCCAGGAACTGATGATGCCGATGACGCCAAGCGGCTCATAGACAATGAAGCCCCTTTTCGCTTTGGCGGCCGTGCTGTGATGAGGCACATCTTCGGGCTGCAAAAGATAGGCGCCGTTCTTTTCGAAGTAGAGGGCGGTATCGAGCGAAACAAACAGGTCGGCGAAAAGAGCTTCGACGCGAGGCTTGCCGGATTCGGCCACAACCGTGTCCGCGAGCAAGTCACGCGACGCCAACATTTTTTCCCGCAGCTTGGCGAACTGCGCGCAGCGTTTCGCCAGGGACACCGCAGCCCAAGCCGTCTGCGCGGCGCGCGCCAGCGCCACAATTCCCTGCACAGCCGCGGGCGGAGTCTTTTCGATTTGCGCGAGGACTTTTCCGGTAGCCGGATCAATTGAGGGAAGCGTCTCGAAAGGAACTGCGGTTGCAGCCATAGCGGGATTCTAGCTCAAATACGCCAGGCTTCGTTGTGCATCACTTCGACCATGCACAGGCCTTGCGGGGGCACGGTAGGACCGGACTTGGAGCGGTCTTTGATTTGGTAAAGGCGAAGAATATCGTCGGGGACCATCTTGCCGCGGCCGACCTCGAGCAGCGTACCGACCATTTTGCGGACCATGTAACGCAAGAAGGAGCGCCCTTTCACCGTGAAGATCAATTCTTCAGCGTTTTCGCTACGGGCCAATTCACTGGCGTAGATCTCGCGGACTGTCGAGCGCTCGCGGTCGTCGTCTTCGGAACCGGTCGAGGCCGCAAAGGCGGCAAAATCGTGCGGCCCCACGAAGCGCGAAGCGGCGATGCGCATGGCGTCTTCATCGAGCGGAAAGGGATAGTGCAGGACATAACGCCACAAGGCAGGCGGAACGACTTTGCCGCGATAGAGACGGTAGCGATAGATTTTGCCAATGGCGGACCAGCGGGCGTGAAAATCCGGGCCCACTTCCTCGGCACACATAATGCGGATCGTGGGAGGCAAGAGGGCGTTCAGCGCGCGCTGAAATTCCGGTGCGGACAGCCAGGATTGGGTCTTGAAGCTCGCGACCTGTCCCAAAGCATGCACCCCAGCATCGGTGCGGCCCGCGCCGTGGAGCTGAATATGCTCCTGGGTGACCCGCCGAAGGACCGAAACGATCTCGCCCTGAATGGTTGATTTCTCGGACTGGATTTGCCAGCCGTGAAAGTCGGTGCCGTCGTAAGAAATGGTTAGCTTGAAATGGCGCATGAGGGCCGCTGCGAATCAGCACCCAATTTTCAGGAGAGCGAAGGGATTTGGCAAGTCACGTCGAGCGATCAGGCGGAGCGCACGAAGCGACTGCCGGGTTTGTAGGCGATGCTGCCGTCGCGGCACAAGGGACAGTCTTCCGGTTCGTAGCTATCAATGGGCAACTCCAGCAGAGCCTGCGTCTCCACGCCAAAATCCATTTTCCCGCCACTGCGGTCGATCAACGCTCCGGCAGCAACGACACGGCCGCCCGCCTCTTGCACGACGTGAATGGTTTCCTCGGTGGATCCGCCGGTGGTCCACACGTCTTCAACTACTAGGATGTGTTGATCGGGTTGGATGGAGAAACCGCGGCGCAAGGTCAGGATGCCACTGGAATCGCGCTCGACAAAGATGGCGGGAACACCGGCGCCCGAGCTGCCTTTTGCCTCCGGCAACGCGCGCGCCACTTCCTGACCAATCACGACACCGCCCAGGGCCGGCGAAACTACCGCGGCGATTCCGTGATGAGCAAAACGCGCCGCCAAACCCTGGCCGAGTTTCTCGGCATAGCGGGGATATTGGAGTACCAAAGCGCATTGCACATAGGTGCCACTGTGGCGGCCGCTGGACAGTTCAAAGTGGCCGTGCCGGATAGCACCAGCAGCCTCAAACATGCGCAACAATTCTTCTCTGGCAAGCATAGCCTGGGACTCGGCGAAGAGCGCTTTGCTTCGTCTGAAGCAGGAGGAGCGTAGCCGCCGCAGTTTACATTGTCAAGGAATCGCAGCGCCGCTAGACTGCCAAGTAGGGTGTTCGGTGCGTGGGCGCTGGCGTTTTCATCATTCCGTCCGGTAGTAAGGGATAATTCTTCTGCAGCGCACGCGAGCGACTAGGGTGCGCCACTGGCCGCCAGAAAAATGTAACAGCACGGCTGCGCCGCACGTTCCATTTGGACAGTGAAATCACAGCACGTCCCGCAGGGACAGAAATCTAGAGGGTGACGATTATCATGACGACTCGTTGGGAGTCCGCGAAGTCCCGTGTTTTCGGAGGGCCGAACCGGCGGGCCGAGTTTCGCGTGAGCTGGCGCGCGCTCCGCCCCGCGGCACGGGCCGGGCTCGCGCTCTTCTTGGCCGCGCTGGTGGGCCTGGGACCGCTTTCGATGGCATTTGCGCAAAGCGCCGCGCCGAGCGCCGGAACGCAGAATCCGCCTACGAATCCCACTCCGAACGCGCCAACGCCGCCAAGCAATTCTGCCCCACCGATCACTTCGTTGGGATTGGCGAAGCACGACTTTACGAACGGGCCGCGTCCGTTTCCCGACATCTGGAAGCCGTACATGCCCATTCACATCGAAATGCCGGTGCTGACCAACTCTCCCAAAATCGATCAACTGATTCACGACGGCAAAATGGAGTTGAGCCTGGAAGACGCCATCGAATTGGCGCTGCAGAACAGCATCGACATCGAGGTGCAGCGCTACTACCCATGGGCTGCGGACGCCAGCATCCTGAAAGCCAAGGCCGGCGGATTTGGCGCGAGCACGCCGGGAGGCTTGCTAGGTTCTTCGTCGGCCAACCTGCCGACGTTTTCCTATGATCCGGTGTTCAGTAGCGTGTTTTTGCTCAATAGTGATCGGATCCCGGTGAACAACGGATTCATCTCCGGCACTGGCACGACAAGCTCGGAAACGCTCGAACACCTCTTTACCCACACGACCCAGTTCAACTCGGCGTACACGCAAGGGTTTTCTTCGGGAACCACTTTCAGCATAGCCTGGGACAACACGCGCAGCAGTTCGACCTCGGCAGCGAACTTTTTTAATCCGGTGGTGCAGTCGTCGCTGTCCATCGGCTTTTCGCAGCAACTGTTGTGGGGTTTCGGACGCGAGGTGAACGAGCGCAACATTCGGATCGCGAAGAACAACCGCAAGGTGGCGGACTGGGCCTTCGCGCAGCAGGCGATCACTACGGTGACGAACACGATTCTGGCGTATTGGGAGTTGGTGTACGCGCGGGCGAACGTGAAGGTGAACGAACAGGCGATCACCGTTTCGCAGAAGTTGTACAGCGATAACCAGAAACAGTATCAGGCGGGAACGATGTCGCCGTTGGATGTAGTGACGGCGGAATCCGAGTTGGCCACCGACCGGCAGAACCTGATCGTGGCGCAAACCGTGCAGTTGCAGGATGAGCAGACACTGAAAAACCTGATTTCGCGGGATCCGCTGGCGGGGAATTTGGTGAAAGTGGAAATCATTACCACGGATCAGCCGGCGCTGCCTTCCGCAGTCGAAAATCCGTCGTTTGAGGATTCCATCCAGGAAGCGTTTGCCAAGCGACCGGAGTTGCAAGAGCAGGTGTACAACCTGAAAAATGCCGAGATCGACGTGAAGGCAACGCGCAATGCGCTACTGCCGCAACTGACCCTCTCCGGGCAGTACAGCTCCATCGGATTGGCCGGCAACTCACCAATCGCCGGCGCGCCCACACTGGCAGCCGACCCGCAACTGCCGATCGTCGATGCCAACGGCAACCCGATTGCGGTCAATGGCGTGCCCGTCTTCGAGGCCATACAAAACCTGCCGATTACCGGGACCAATCAAGCGGGGTTTGGCACCGCGCAGAGCCAGATTTTTCACAACCGCTTTCCGGAATATTCCGGCCAACTGAATTTGCAGCTACCGATTCGAAATCGTTCGGCGCAGTCCGACAATGTGCGCGCGCTGCTGACGCAACGGCAGGAAGTCGCGACGATTCAGCAGTTGAAGAATGCAGCGATCCTCGACGTGCGCAACACGTACATTGCGTTAACGCAAGACCGAGCGCAGGTCGAAGCCGCCAGCGAAGCGCGCAAGCTGGAGCAGATTGCCTTCGACGATGAACAGAAAAAATACAAACTGGGCGCTTCCACTGTATACAACGTGATTCTCATGCAGCGCGATTTGATCACCGCGCAAGGCACGGAGTTGCGCGCGCTGGCTAATCTGGAGGAAGCCAAAGCCAACTACGAACGCGCGCTGGGGCGTACGCTGGAAGTGAACCACGTGACGATTGCGGAAGCGCTGAAGGGCGTGGTCGAACGGGAAACCAACATTCCGGGCACGCTGCACGGCAAAGTGGTGGGGACAGAAGACTTGTTTAAGGACGGCGGGACGCGGTAGGCCTGTAGCTCGATCGGTCTGAGCTGTTCTCGAGCGCGCGCAACCAGCGTGGCGTTCCAGGACACGACGCCTTCCCAAGATTTCTCACAATCCTTGTCTTGCCTGTCGCGCTCCTTTATTCTCTTGGCAGCCAATTTCGCGGTGTTTCTGCTTCACGGCACAGGGTTTAGGTCCGGCGTGGACCGAAAAATCCCTGCCCGCAACTGAAACAAAAGACAGGGTTCCGGCGTTTTACAGAGTTAGCTCCATTACACAAGCAAACGTCCTTGGGGACGGAAATTTCGAGGGGTGAAGACGATTATGACGAAACTGAGAAGGACGCAAGTGTGGTCCGGGCTCGGCGCAGGCGCGCGGCGTGTGGCTGTGCAGACCGCGAGGCCGTTGCTGGCCACGCTGCTGGCTGGGCTTATGGTGGGCGGGCCATTCGCGCCGGCTTATGCGCAGAACGCTCCGGCGCAGAATCCCCCGGCCAATCCGCAGAACCCGCCGCCCCCGGCACCGACGGTGACGCCGAGCGGCGGGAGTGTGGCGCCGGTGGCGTCGCTGGGTCTGAAACAATACGACTTCACCCGTGCGCCGCACGCTTTCCCTAACATCATCAAGCCCTACATGTCGCAGCACGTTTCGCCGCCGGTGCTAACCAATTCGCCGCGGCTCGATCAGCTCGTGCACGACAATAAGCTGGAAATCAGCCTGCAAGATGCCATCGAACTGGCGCTGGAAAATAGTTTGGACATTGCTGTGCAGCGCTACTACCCGTGGATCGCCGACGCCGGCGTCCTGAGTGCCAAATCCGGCCTATCGAGCTTCGGCGCGCCCGGGGCGACGATTTCCAATTCGTCGGCACCGATCAATGCGTTCGCTCTGTTCATTCCGACGTTTGATCCTATCGTGACCAGCACAACTCAGATCGCTGATGTAGACCAACCGATCAACAATCCGTTCACAACCGGAACTGGAACTACGAGTCTCACGACGCTGTCGGCCCACTCGACAACCTTCAACAACCAGTATTCACAGACGTTCGAGACGGGCACCAACTTAACGGCTAGCTGGAACAATACCCGCAGCAGTTCGCAGCCCTCGGCCAACGTTTTCAACCCCTATGTCACCTCTAACATGCAGGTTTCGGTCTCGCAACCTTTACTGAATGGCTTTGGGCTCAAGGTGCAGACGCGCAATATTCGCATCGCGCAAAACGTCCGCAAAATTGCCGATTGGGCCTTTGCGCAGCAGGCCATCACCACGATTACAAATACGATCACCGCCTATTGGGAGCTGGCGTACGCGCGCGAAAACGTGAAGGTCCAGCAACAGGCCGTTGACGTGGCCCAAAAGCTGTACGACGACAACAAGAAGCAGCTGGAAATCGGCAGCCTCGCGCCCCTGGATGTAACGCGTTCCGAATCTGAGTTGGCCACAGATGACGGCAACTTGATTCAGGCACAGACCGTGCAACTGCAAGATGAGCAAACGCTGAAAAACTATGTCTCCAAAGATCCGCTTGCCGCGAACATGATCAACGTCGAAATCATTCCTACAGATCAACCGACGCAGCCGCCCGCCGTGGAAACCTCCTTCGTGGACGCCATCAAGGAAGCGTTCGCGAAGCGCCCCGAGCTTCAACAGGCCATCTACGACTTGCAGGACGCCGACATTGACGTCAAGGCGACCAAGAACGGGCTCCTGCCAACGCTAACCGCGGGAGCCTTCTATGAATCGCAAGGCTTGGCGGGAAATTCCCCGATAACCGGCACGCCGACCATCGGAGCCGGCGCTCCGATTGTGGATGCCAACGGGGATCCTATCCTGATTGGTGGACAACCGATCTTCGAGCCCATAGAGAACATTCCGGTGACCGGGCTTCAGAAGCAGGGCTTGGGACAGGCGCAAAGCCAGATCTTTCATAACCGGTTTCCGGAGTACGCGGGACAGCTGACGCTCACGTTGCCGCTGCGCAACCGTTCGGCGCAAGCTCTACATGCACGCGCGCTCCTGGTGCAGCGACGATTGGAAACTCAGCAGCAGCAACTGCGAAATGCCGCTCTCTTGGATGTGCGCAACGCGTTCATCGTACTGACCCAGGACCGCGCCCAAGTAGCCTCCACCATCAAAGCACGGGAGTTGCAGCAGCAGACCTTCGAAGCCGAACAAAAGAAATACCAATTGGGGGCATCGAGGACGTACGACGTCATTTTGACGCAACGTGACCTGATAACAGCGCAAGGTAACGAAATTCGCGCACTCGCGAACCTGGAAGAAGCGAAGGCGAACTACGAACGCGCGCTCGGGCGCACGCTGGATGTCAACCATGTCACGATTGCCGACGCGAAGTCCGGAGAGACTGAGAGAGAAACGCTGATTCCCGGCACGCTGCACGGCAAAGTGATCGGCACCGAAGACATTCTGAAGGAACTACCGGACGGCACGGCGGCGCCACGATAGACAACAAGGCTAGACCACAACGCTGGGCCAATTTGGCCGATACCCTACCGCAACCGCAATAAGCTCGCGCGGCGGGTGTGCTTGCCCCGTTTTCCGCTTTCGCATAGCATGGAAATTAGCGATTGGTCCAAGCGGTTTTCGCTATGCGGGAGCGGGAGCGGCCAACAATGAGCGAGAAGTCGCAAAGCACGGGTTCGACCATCACCGCATCCGACACGCCGTCCAACGGGCGTCCGGCCACTCCGAAAGAACGCACCTGGGAAGAAAATACGCTGCGTCCCACGCTGGAGAAATCTCCCGAGCGGCAAACGAATTTCACCACCATTTCCGGGCATCCCATTCGGCGGTTGTACACGCCCGCCGACTTGCCGAACTGGGATCCGGACCGCGACCTAGGCTTCCCCGGGGAGCCGCCGTACACGCGCGGCATTCACTCGACGATGCATCGCGGACGGCTGTGGACCATGCGGCAGTTCGCCGGTTTCGGCACCGCGGAAGATACCAACCAGCGCTTCCGCTATTTGCTTTCGCAAGGGCAGACGGGCCTCTCCACCGCATTCGATTTGCCGACGTTGATGGGCTATGACTCCGATCACCCTTTGTCGGAAGGGGAAGTCGGCAAGTGCGGCGTGGCGATCAGTTCGCTGGCGGACATGGAAGTTTTGTTCGACAAGATTCCGCTGGCGAATGTTACGACTTCGATGACGATCAATTCGCCCGCCGCGGTGATTTGGGCGATGTATCTGGCGGTTGCGGAAAAGCAAGGCGCGGATTGGAAGAAAATCTCGGGCACGCTGCAGAACGACATTTTGAAAGAGTACATCGCGCAGAAGGAATACATTTATCCGCCCGAACCTTCGATGCGGCTAGTGATTGATACATTCGAGTTTGGCGTGAAAAGTACACCGAAGTTCAACACCATTTCGATCAGCGGGTACCACATTCGGGAAGCCGGCTCGACGGCGATTCAAGAGTTAGCGTTTACGCTGCGCGATGGGCTGGAGTACGTCGAATGGGGCATGCGCCGCGGGCTGCAAGTGGATGAGTTCGTCCCGCAGCTTTCGTTCTTTTTCAATGCACATAGCGACTTTTTCGAAGAAATCGCGAAGTACCGCGCCGCACGGCGCATCTGGCACAAGGCCATGGTCGAGCGCTACGGTTCGAAGAATCCGCGCGCGTGGGCGCTCCGCTTTCACACGCAAACCGCGGGTTGCTCACTTACGGCACAACAGCCGTACAACAACGTGGTGCGCACGGCATTGCAAGCGCTGGCGGCGGTGCTCGGCGGAACGCAATCGCTGCACACCAATTCACTGGATGAGGCGTGGGCGCTGCCGACCGAGTTTGCGGCCACGATCGCGCTGCGCACGCAACAGATCATCGCGCATGAAACCGGCGTCACGAACACCGTGGACCCGCTGGGCGGTTCCTATTTCCTGGAAACTTTGACGAATGAAGTGGAGCGCGGCGCGTGGGATTACATCGGGAAGATCGATGCGATGGGCGGCATGGTCGCGGCCATCGAACGCAGCTATCCGCAACGCGAAATCGCCGAAGCTTCCTATCGCTATCAGCGCGAGTTGGACAAAAAAGAAAAGATCATGGTCGGAGTCAACGACTTTGTCTCCGAAGAAAAGCCGTTGGAGATTCTGCAGATCGACGAAACCGTCGCGCATCGCCAAGCCGAGCGGCTGGCCAAACTTCGCAAGGAACGGAGCAACCAGGCCGTCGAGCGCACGCTCGGCGCATTGAAGAGAGCCTCGGAAGGCCAAGACAATCTGATGCCGTATCTGCTCGACGCTGTAAAGGCCTATGCGACGCTCGGCGAAATCTGCGACGCCATGCGCGTGACCTTCGGCACCTACGAAGAAGTCGCCATCACGTGAGATTGTTTTTCTTTTTCCTCTCTGTGCCCTCTGTGTACTCTGTGTTAAAATAAGCATTCAGCTTATCGTGGCGGGCGATGAACGACACGGACATCACGCGAGGTATCATTGGCGCCGCCATCGAAGTCCACAAGCTCCTGGGCCCCGGCCTCCTCGAGTCTGCGTACGAAGAATGTCTCTGTCACGAATTGGCGCTGCGCGGGCATCGGTTTTTGAAGCAGAAGCCCGTGCCGCTCATCTACAAGTCCGCAAGACTAGACTGCGGCTTCCGTCTGGATCTGCTCGTCGAAGGCCGCGTGGTCGTTGAACTGAAATCAATTGACAGCCTTGGCCCGATTCACGAGGCGATCATCCTCACCTATCTTCGGCTTTCAGGACATCCAGTCGGGTTACTGATAAACTTCAACGTGCCCGTTCTCAAGGATGGCGTTAGGCGGTTCGTCATGCCCCCTGCGGCGTCGGCGGTGTGTTCTAACACAGAGGGCACAGAGGTCACAGAGAAGAGGCCCCAACCACGCAATGGCTGATAAAAAAATAAGAGTTTTGATTGCTAAGCCGGGATTGGATGGACACGATCGCGGCGCCAAAGTGATTGCGCGGGCGCTCCGCGATGCCGGAATGGAAGTCATTTACACCGGTTTGCGGCAAACTCCGGAGATGATCGCCACAGCGGCAGTGCAAGAAGACGTGGACGTGATTGGCTTGTCCATTCTCTCCGGCGCGCACAATACCATTTGTCCCCAACTGATGAACTTGCTGCGAGACAAAGGCATGAACGATGTGACGGTGCTGGTCGGCGGGATCATTCCCGAGGCCGATATTCCCGGCCTCAAGCAGGGCGGAATTTCCGAAATTTTTCTTCCCGGAACGTCCACGCAGGACATCGTAGATTTTATTCACAAGCGTGTCGCGCACTGACCGGTTCGCGCCGCCTGCAGTGACAGACCCTCGCTACTTCATTTCTTTTTCGAACTTGACTCGCGTGTACAGCACGCGGAATCCGTGTCGCACAATGTTTCTCTGCGAAGTGCTTCCCGGTTGCGCCAAACTAACCGCCAGATCGCTGCCCGCCTGCGCCGCGCGCGCCAGCCTTTTCTGCAACAACGCCGTCTGCACGCCTCGCCGTCGCGCAACGGGCAGCGTGCTGGCCCCAAAGAGGCCCGCGACGCCGTCATGTATCGTCAACGTGCCGCCCCCAGCGATTTTCCCATCCACACGCGCCAGATAGCATTCCGTCTTCGGCGCCAGAGCAAACATCTTCATTACTTCGAGCAGTTCGCGCGACACGGGAAACTGCTCGGCAAAACCCTGGGCCACGGTTTCCACCCACGTTTCGATTTGATCCTTGCCGGCTTTCTCGATGTTCACACCTGGCGGCAACGCAGCGCTCTCCTCATCCGCACCGCTCACGTGCCGAGCCATCACGTTCGAAAACTCCGTCACGCGATAGCCGCGTTGGCCGAACTGCTCGATAAACGAAGGATCCGCAAGCGGCGCCGTCTCGACGCGTACCGCTTCGCCACGGCTGCGGTAGAACTCCTCAAGCCGGTCGAACTCTTCGTGGCTCACTGGCCCGTCCAACCCCATACCCACGGCCTGCGTCACGGGTGAGTTTGCGCCACAATAAACGGCAAAGCCGCCGGCAATGCGGCGCACGGCTCCGCCACTTCCCGGACGAAAGCGTTCCAGCGCTTCGGCGCATTCCACGGCGGCTTGCGCTTCGGCCGTCTCAATGCGCCGCGCCAGCGGCAAATTCAGAAATAGTTCTCGCATCCCTTTGTTTCGTGGCCCCTTTGTCCCGTGATTCTCTGCAACTCTTCCAGCGCACGCCGTGTTGCAAGCGCCCTGGATTGCGCTTCAAGGCATGCTCTTGTCTTTCGAGTGCAAGTTCTGCCGTATCCGCCGAAATAAAATCTTAATACTCTTCTTGTGTTTATGTTGCTCTTCTGGATCGGTCTTGCGCAAAACAAATTCCTGTTCGCGCTGCAGTTTGCGCATGTTCGCAAGCCGCTGCGGAGGCAATGAGCCGCTCTGCAACGCCGCAGCAACGGCGCAATCCGGCTCGCCCTGGTGACTGCAGTTACGGAATTTGCATCGGGCTGCAAGATCCGCAATTTCTCCAAACGTCTGGAGCACGCCTTCGTCGGCTTCCCATAGTTGCAGTTCCCGCAGCCCCGGAGTGTCGATCACTAGTGCGCCATTGGGAAGTACAAACAACTCGCGCGTCGTCGTCGTATGCCGGCCACGGCTGTCTCCTTTTCGTACCGGGCGCGTAGCCTGCGTTTCGCGACGCAACAACCGATTCAGCAGAGTAGACTTCCCTACACCGGACGATCCCAGGAAAACAACCGTCTCCCCGTTCGGCAAACTTGCTTCGAAATCGTCCATCCCAGTCCCTGTCCGCGCGCTCAGCACGAAGAACGGGGCGCCCATCGCCACAGTCTCAATCGCCCGGACATATTCCCGCTGCTCGACACATTGATCGGCTTTGTTCAGCACGATCATCGCACGCGCTCCCGACTCCCAGCACTGCGCCAAATAACGTTCGATGCGCCGCGGATTGAAATCGCCGTCCAGGCCAGCCACCACCACCGCGTGGTCTACGTTGGCCGCGATCACTTGTTCGGCGATCCGCTTTCCGGCCTCCTGGCGTGAGAATTTGCTGCGTCGCGCCAGCACACTTTGGATGATCCCAGTAGCCCCGCTGCTACAATTTTCCGCGGCCACCCAGTCGCCAACCGCGGGCCAATCTCCGCCAGCATGAGCTGCCAGCCGCAGCCTTCCGGAGGGTTCCGCCCAACATTCTTCGAATTCTCCGCAAAGGCGCCAGAGTCCACGCTGCTGAGCGACTACGCGCGCTGGCGAAGAGGCGGCGCGCTCTTCCGCTTTCCACTGTGCTGCAAAATATGCGTTCCAACCTAAATCCTGGATGAACATGCGAAAGTTTCTCCCGCCGCACCCGTGCGGCTGCGCGACAGGTTCTGCCGCAGGTAAAAGCGCCGAGGCAAAATTCGCCCGGCTAGGAGCGCAGGCCAACGCATTCGCTCGCAAAGCGCCAACAACTCGACGTCTCAGTAGTGGTTTCCGGCGGGAGTACCGCGGGCTGCTTGCAGGTCAAAAACTCAGGCAGCCAAGCAGGAGGCACACCCGCAGATGGCAGTTTTGTTATGGCTCGTCACAGGCGCCTCCAGGCAAGAATGCGATGCCATTGCGGCACCGCTCGACGGATTCTACGGGCAGCAAGGCAGCCGCGTCAAACGAGAAGGCTCTTGCAGGGTCGTGCTCCATCAGCACGGTCGGCTCGCAGATTTCCGCCGAGGACTTTATACTGGTGCGTTTGCCGTGGGCTGCCGCCCCGGTAGGGTCAGCCTTTTGAGGCTGACCGCGCTTTTGAACAGAATGGGCCAAGAGCGCGCATCGTCGTGCGGAGGTTCGGCGTGGCTGCGTCCGTCCTGAAAACCAGTGTCAACGCGAAGTCACCCGACTACGCGAAAAATCATCGCCGCCTCGTGGACCTCGTCGCCAAAATAAAAAACGAAGAGGAGCAAATCTGCCAGGGCGGCGGCGCGAAAGCGATTGACTCGCAGCATAAGAAGGGACGCCTCACGGCACGGGAACGTATCGCCAAACTCGTCGATCCCGATTCGCATTTTTTCGAACTGGGCGTCTACGCCGCGTACGAAATGTATGAAGAGTGGGGCGGCGCGCCTTCGGCTGGAACCGTTACCGGCCTCGCCAAGGTCTGCGGTCGCACGTTCATGGTCATCGCCAATGACGCCACGGTCAAAGCTGGCGCTTTCTTTCCCATGACGGCGAAAAAAGTCATTCACGCGCAGAATATTGCGATCGACAATCGCATTCCCACAATCTATCTGGTCGATTCCGCCGGTGTTTTTCTCCCGCTGCAAGAAGACGTCTTTCCCGACACGGACGATTTCGGCCGCGTGTTCCGCAACAACGCCGTCATGTCCGCGATGGGAATTCCCCAGATCACCGCGATTATGGGTATGTGCGTGGCTGGCGGTGCATATCTTCCGGTTATGTGCGATCACATTCTGATGACCGAAGGCTCAGGTCTTTTTCTTGCGGGTCCAGCGCTGGTGCAAGCCGCGATTGGACAAGTCACCTCCGCGGAGGACCTCGGCGGCGCCAAAATGCACGCGCAGATCTCCGGGACGGTGGATTTCCGCGAGCCGAACGATGACGCCTGTATCGAACGCATTCGCGCCCTGGTGGACAAAATCGGCCAGCCGAATCCTTCACCGTTCTCGCACGTTGCTGCGCGCGAGCCCCTCTATTCCGCCGAAGAAATTTACGGCAGCTTTTCCGACAATCCCGCCAAGCAATACGACATGCGCGAAATCATCGCCCGCATCGTCGATGGCAGCGAATTCGAAGAATATCGCGCGGAATACGGCAAAACACTGCTCTGCGGCTATGCGCGCATTGGTGGTTGGGCCGTCGGCATTGTCGCGAATCAAAAGAAGCATGTTCAAACGCAAGCCCGCGGGTCGGATCAAAAGCGCATGGAGTTTGGCGGCGTCATTTACACCGAATCCGCCGAAAAGGCCGCGCGCTTCATTCTTGACTGCAACCAAAACCGCGTCCCGCTTGTTTTTCTGCACGACGTAAATGGTTTTATGGTCGGCAAAGACGCCGAGTGGAGCGGCATCATTCGGGCGGGCGCCAAGATGGTGAACGCCGTTGCGAACAGCGTCGTTCCGAAAATTACGGTGATTTGCGGCGGCAGTTTCGGCGCCGGCAACTATGCCATGTGCGGAAGGGCGTATGATCCGCGCTTCATGTTCGCTTGGCCCACTGCAAAATTTGCCGTGATGAGCGGCGACGCCGCAGCCAACACACTTGCCGAAATCAAATTGAAGCAACTCGAACGCGAAGGCAAGAAAGTCGACGAAAAGCATCGCGCTGAGCTGGTGGCCTCGGTGAAAGCTTCTTACAACAGACAGATGGACCCGCGTTACGCCGCCGCGCGCCTCTGGGTTGACGCAATCATCGATCCGGCTCATACGCGCGACGCCCTGATCAGCGCGCTGGAGGCAGCTAGCCTCAATCCGCAAATTCGCGAATTCAAAACCGGTGTACTGCAAACGTGAAGGTCTCAACTAGATTGTGGCTCCTTCTCACTTGCTCGACGGCCACGCCAATCACAATTCTCGGTTTCCGCGCTGCCTCCCTGGACGAAAGGCGCACGCTCGCGGTACTTGCGAAGCACGACATCGGCGGTATCGCCTCAGTCTTGCCCGATTTGGCTTTCTTCGGCGGTCTCCTTTGCTTCGGCGGGTTTCTTATTTCCGCTGTCTTTGACTATCTTCGCTCACGAAGGACACCATGGCCGAACCTATAAAACTAATCGAATGTCCGAGGGATGCTTGGCAGGGCTTACCGGATTTCATTCCAACCGGCGACAAGGCTGAGTATCTGAAGCAATTGGTGCTCGCGGGCTTCAAACACATTGACGCCGTCAGTTTTGTTTCGCCAAAACATGTCAAGCAAATGGCCGACTCCGAAGACGTGATGGCAAAGCTGCGCGACTCTTTGCCAGATGCGGTGCAACTTCCCGAAGTTATCGGCATCGTCGTGAATGAAAGAGGGCTTGAACGGGCTCTCGCTACCCCCGGCGTTTCCACCATCGGCTATCCCTACTCGATTTCCGCCTATTTTCGGCGTGCCAACGCCAACATGTCGCGCGACGAGTCGCGCACGCTCGTGGAGAAGCTGCGCAAAGCAACTGTCACCGCGAAAAAAGACCTCGTCGTCTACATCTCCATGGCTTTTGGCAATCCCTACGACGAGCCCTGGGGCCCGGAGATCGTTGCCGACACGCTCGAATGGCTCAAAGATATTCGCGTGCTCACCGTTTCGCTCGCTGACACCGTTGGCACGGCTTCCCCCGAACTAGTCGGCGACCTTTATCGCCAGGTGAAGGATCACGTGGCCGGCATCGAGCTCGGCGTGCATCTCCACAGCCGCCCGGAAAATGCGGAGGCGAAAGTCTTAGCCGCCTACGAAGCCGGCTGCCGTCGCTTCGATTCCGCGCTCACCGGCCTCGGCGGCTGTCCTTTTGCCGGAGACAACCTCGTCGGCAACATCGCCACCGAAGACGTCCTCGCAGCCCTCAAAAAAGCCGGAGCAGATCCCGGCATTGATTCAGCCAAGCTCACTAACGTCCTTTCGCTGACCAACGAAATTCGCACCAAGTATGCGCACGCGCCTCTTGTGAATTAGAATCGTCACGCAGATCAAGCATGGCTAAGGCCGTGTAAGGGCACGGCACGCCGTGCCCGGCTTTAGGATCAGGCCACCAGAAAGGCGTAGCGCCGGCGTCCTCGCCGGCTCGGAGCAGACACGCATGTATGAAACGCTAACGCTCGACATTACCGGCCAACTGGCCACCGTCACGCTCAACCGGCCGGAGAAGCGCAACGCCATCTCTACCCAAATGATCTGCGATCTGCAATCGGCCTTGGATAGGATCGAGCTTGGCCCGGTCCGCGTTGCAATTATTACCGGCGCCGGCAAATCCTTCTGCGCCGGCATGGACCTCGAGATGCTCTCCGCGATCGCCACGCAATCCGCCGCCGACAACATGGAAGACTCCCGCCGCATGGCTAAAATGTTTCGCCGCATCTGGGCCTTTTCGAAGCCGCTGGTGGCGGCGGTAAACGGCGCGGCGCTGGCCGGCGGCTGCGGCATCGCCACGCTCTGCGATTTCACGTTGGCCGTGCCCGAAGCGAAGTTCGGTTATACGGAAGTGAAAATCGGTTTTCTGCCGGCGATCGTTTCTGTTTTTCTCACCCGCCAGATCGGCGACAAACACGCACGCGATTTGCTACTCACGGGCCGTCTGGTTCACGCGGACGAGGCCGCCAAGCTCGGGCTGATCAGCGAAATCGTCCCGCCCGAAAAACTCATGCAACGCGCTCACGAACTGGCGGACACGCTCATCGCCGCCAGCCCTGTCAGCCTGACGCGCGCCAAGCGCCTGCTCACTTCCGCCGCCGCGGCCAGCGTAGACGCCGACCTCGAGCGCGCGATTCTCGAAAATGCTCGCATTCGCGCTACCGCCGATTTCCGTGAGGGCCTCGCCTCGTTCCTCGAAAAGCGGAAACCCATCTGGAGCACCGACGTGGAATGAGTAGGGCCGGCCTTCCAGCCGAGATGGATCCGGCTGTCGCCGCGCAACATCGCCGCACGCCCCACTGCATCGCCAAGCCAACTCGTCTAGAATACTTCGGGCTTTCACGCTGACCCGATTCTGACTTCACAGGACTGGCTGCATGATCGAATTTCACGACGCCACGGTGCGCGTCCGCTACGCGGAAACCGACCAGATGGGCGTGGTTTATCACGGCAACTATTTCATTTGGTTCGAAGTCGGCCGCGTCGAGCTGATCCGCGCCCTCGGCATCGAATACAAGCGTATGGAAATCGAAGACGATTGCCACATCGTCGTGACCGACGCGCATTGCCGTTATTTACAATCCGCGCGCTACGACGAAGTCCTGCGCGTCCGCACGCGCATCGCCGAATCGCGCAATCGGATGGTCAAGTTCTCGTACCAGCTCTTGCGCGATTCCGACGAGACGTTGCTGGCTACCGGTGAAACCATGCACGTCATTTGCGGCGGCAACGGCCGTCCCAAACTTTTGCCCGAGAAATACCGCACCGTCTTTGACGCGGTGGCCATGCATCTTGCCGGGAGGCGATCATGAGTGTGGCGCTCACGGGCAACGATCTCAGCTTCGAACAGCTCCATGCTATCGCTCTGCACGGCGAAAGCGTCATTGTCTCTGCTTCTGCGGTCGGGCGAATGAACGCCTCGCGCCGGGTAGTAGACGCCCTCGTGGCCGCCGGCGAGACGGCCTACGGCATCAACACCGGTTTCGGCAAATTGGCCTCCGTGCGCATCTCGCCGGAACAGGTCCGCGCGCTACAGATCAATCTGGTGCGCTCCCATGCTTGCGGTGTCGGCACGCCTCTCGCGGAAGCAGAAACGCGCGCCATGATGCTGCTTCGGGCCAACGCTTTGGCGAAAGGTCACAGCGGTGTTCGCCCGCTCGTCGTGGAAACTCTCTGTGCCATGCTCAATGCGCGAATCCATCCACTGATTCCGTCGCAAGGCTCCGTCGGCGCTTCCGGTGATCTCGCGCCGCTCGCCCATCTCGCGCAAGTGGTCATAGGGGAAGGTCGCGCCGAATACCAGGGCGCAATTCTCGATGGTGGGGCGGCCCTGCGCCGCGCCGGCGTGCAGCCTGTCGCGCTCGAGGCTAAAGAAGGCCTCTCCCTGCTCAACGGCACGCAAGGCATGCTCGCTCTGCTCAGCCTTGCCTTGCACGACGCTGACCTGCTCATCGACACCGCCGATGTCGCCGCGGCACTCTCTCTCGATGCGCTGCGCGGCAGCCCCGGCGCCTTTGACGCGCGCATCATGCATGCGCGGCCCTTCGCTGGCGCGGCAAGAACGGCACGACATCTCGCGCATCTGAACGAAGGCAGCCAGATTCGCGAGTCGCACCGCTCCGCGGAGAAAGATCCCCGCGTCCAAGATGCTTACAGTGTGCGCTGCACCCCGCAAGTGCATGGCGCCGTTCGCGACGCTCTGGCACAAGCTCGCGAGATGGCTGCCGTAGAACTGAACAGCGCCACCGACAATCCCCTGGTCTTCATCCGGGAAGATGGCGGCGGAGACATCATCAGCGGCGGAAATTTTCATGGCCAGCCACTCGCCATGGCCGCCGACCAGGTAGCCGTCGCACTGGCCACGTTGGGCGGCATCTCCGAACGCCGTATCGAGCAAATGACGAATCCGCTGACCAGCATGCTCCCCGCCTTCCTCACTCCAGAGCCCGGCCTCAATTCGGGCTTCATGATCGCGCAGGTCGCCGCAGCTGCTCTGACCAGCGAAAATAAAGCTCTCGCCGCACCGCATTCCGTCGATTCGATCTCCACGTCGGGCAACCAGGAGGATTACGTCTCGATGGGCATGAGTGGCGCTCGCCGCCTCGGCCGCATGCTCGACAATCTCCGCAACACCATCGCCGTCGAGCTACTCTGCGCCTGCCAAGGGATCGATCTACTCGCGCCTCTCAAAACTGGCAGATTGGCCGGGAAGGCATACGATCTCGTCCGTGCTAAGTCGGGCAAATTAATTGACGACCGTCCGCTAGCCCCCGACATTCAGATAACTTCCGAACTGATTCAAACTGGCGTTTTTGCGGCATTGCTGCACTAACCATCAGCGTTAGGAGTCTCCCTGCGCCGCCGGCCATCCGCTCCGCGCCTCGGACAAATGGGTCCAAGAATCCCGCTCGGCCGAGCCCTCAGCCCGTGAGAATTGGGGATACGCCTGCGGCCTATATTTAAGTCTCGCTTCCCTCCCCTTTATCCCTAGCACGTCGACTCGCAGGCATCCCCGGAGCTGCCCGCTATCGCGCAGCGGAAAGCTGCAAGCCGGGGTGTGCCTGTGAGTCAAGGTTGTTGCCGACCGGGAAGAAAAGCTGGATGGACTCAGGGTACGCCGTGGGCAATTTCTTCGGCTACCGCCCCAGCAGCAACCCGTTAGCGAACGAAGCCGCTCATGGCCGGTCTTATCCATCTAGTCGCTCGACGAGTTCGAATCTTCGGCGTGCAAGACCCTCGGCCAGGAAAGAAATTCTTCTAGTGACGCCGCCACGTGCTCACTACACGGAGGGTCCTGCGCCGCAAAAAATACCGGCGCATCCGCCTGCCGGTCCACGCTTGCCGCCACCCAGTAGAAATTACCGGATCCGTCAGTGGCGAAACAAAATCCTTTGCCCCACTCTGGCTTCAACGCAGCAGCAGTAAGGTTGTGCGTCTCGGGGTCCAGTGGCAGGAAGGCTTCGATCCATTCGGACGCGTCTTTGGTTGCGTCACCGGGCCTCCGAATCTCGAGCTGCTCCATAATCACCGTCGGATGATCGCGGTACAGCGTCAGCAGCCTTTCTGGAAGAAGAGCCCCAAGCGCCTCCTCCACCGCGGCCGCGTCGGGGTGCACCAGTCGGTTGCGAAACGCGTCGCGCGCCGCCCGAACCTCCTCCGGCGTCATGCGGTTCCGCAGTTGGTGCAACAACCTTCGGCCAGACAACACCATCGCCAGAAGCAAAAGGGCGAGCACCAAAGGACCGAACGTCTCCAGGAACAGAGTCTCCATCGCTCCATCATACAGGACCCCCGTACGGGAACTCGCTCCACGCCGGCGCGCCGCCAACCGCCGGAACGCTCCGCACCGCCGCCTCTTGAGCACAGCTCGGCGGCAGTTGGCCGCTTCCTACGAGAACGACCACCCCACTCATAAAGTGAATGATGTATTGGCCGCGAAGTGTAGTGCTTAGGAAAATGCCTCCGCCCTGCACCACCTTCCTCGGAGCGTACTGAGCTGAAAGGAAACTTCCTCATGTTGCCATTGGTTCGTTGGCTGTTCCGTACGATTGTGTTTGCTTGCTGCTTGTTCCTTACCTTGGCGGTCTTCGCGCAAAACAAAAGTCTAATTGGCAAAGAGGTCGCTATCCCGCGCCATCTCCAGAATGGCGAGGAGTATCGTCTTTCCATCCCGCAGCTCATCGCCTTCGGCGACAAATTGTTTGAAGCCAAATGGACCAGCCAAGAGGGCGAAGGCCGTCCGCTGGCAAAAGGCACCGGCACGACCAATCCAACTCTCTCCGACCCCTCCAGCCCGTTGGTCTTCCCACGCAACTTCAATCGGATCTCCGGGCCCGATTCGAACTCCTGCTCCGGCTGCCACAACGAACCCTTTGTAGGCGGCGGCGGCGACCGCGTCACCGAGGTCTTCGTCGAGGGCAATCGCTTTGATTTCGCGAGCTTCGATCATAGTGACGGCATCGTGACTCGCGGAGCCGTCGCCGAAAACGGTCAGTTCGTCACACTGCAAGACATCGCCGACGAACGCAAAACCATCAGCATGAACGGTTCCGGCTTTATTGAAATGCTCGCGCGCCAGATGACCGGCACCTTGCAACAAGAACGCAACGCGCTCAAGCCGGGCCAGTCCGTTGCACTCACCGCGAATGGCGTCAACTTCGGCACTCTCTCGCGCAATGCCGATGGGACTTGGGACACCTCCAAAGTAGCAGGCATCACTTCCCTCAGCCTGGGCAGCACCGGCCCGGAGAATCCGCCAACTCTCATCATCATGCCCTTTCAGCAAGCCTCGTCCGCAGTCTCCTTGCGGCAATTCACCAACAACGCTTTCAATCAGCATCACGGCATTCAGTCGGAAGAACGTTTCGGCGTCGGTGTAGACCAGGACGGTGACGGCTTTGTGAATGAACTTACCCGCGCCGATGTCACCGCTGTAACGATGTTCCAGGCGACGTTACCCGTCCCCGGCCAGATCATCCCCGACGATCCGGATGTCCAGGCCGCCGTCGCGCATGGCCAAAAACTCTTTTCACAAATTGGCTGCGCCTCCTGCCATGTCCCAGCTCTGCCGCTTTACAACAAGGGTTGGATCTACTCCGAACCGAATCCCTACAACCCAGCGGGCAACCTGCAAACCGGACAAGCTCCTTCGCTCAGCGTCGATCTGACAAGCGACGAACTACCAGGCCCGAGGCTCAAGCCCGATCGCAACGGCGTCGTATGGGTACCCGCCTTCACCGATTTAAAACTGCACAACATCTGCCTGCCCACGGGAGATCCCAACGCCGAAGCGTTGGACCAAAATGCGGCTACTTCTTCGCCGGCCTTTGCCGACGGCAACCGCTTCTTCATCACTCGCAAACTTTGGGGCTTCGCCAACGAAGGCCCGTTTATGCATCACGGGAAATTCACCACCATGCGCGAAGCCATCGAAAATCACAACGGCGAAGCCACCGCCATCCGCCAGGCCTTCGACGGTCTCTCCGACTACGATCGCGACTCCATCATCGAATTTCTGAAAACGCTGAAGGTGCTTCCGCCCGGCGCACGCTCCTTGGTCCTCACGAAGCACTACTCCGATTTCGACTGAACCTACTACGAACCAAATACATCGTTCGCGGAATCTTTCGGTTTAACCGAAACCTGGCTTCCCTATTTTCTAATTGTCTCCGTTCCTTTTCGGCGGCTTACTGGGGGCGTAGTCAAAAAAGGGCCGAAGCAACTGGGGAGGGAGCCTGGAGCGCAATACCACGAGTCCCAAACACCGCCAGTACGCGGGACACTCGATTCACGCGGAGCGAACGCTGCAAGCTGAGGCCGCGACGAGCTTCCGCGGCGCTGGCTCACGTGGAAGTCGTATCCAGTGAACCCAACGGCTCGCGCGTCCGTTGCAGTCCCGACATCGCACGGCCGCGGCTCCCTTCCCCTTGCACGAATCTAGGCCACCGGGAGGCAACCATGAGCGAACGCATGCCTATGATGGGACGGCCCAGCGCGCCGCACCGTCACCGCATTACATGCAGCGAAACAACGCTTCGAAGCCGGCCGAAGAGGGCTCTGATCCTGACCGGCGATCCGCATGCCAAAGAAGCCCTGCCGCCGTTGATCATCGCGTGCGGATTCGAACCGGTTCGCTTGTCCGCAATCGGTGACCTCCGCACCGGCGGCCTGGATTCCGCAGCAGTCTTGCTCTTATGTGAAGAATCGCTCCCGGACGGAGACTTCCGCGATGCGCTCCGAATCCTGAACCATTCGGCGCGAAAAATACCCGTAATCGTTTTCTCGCAACTGGCCGATTGGGATGGTTATCTACGCGCGATGCAGGCGGGCGCTTTCGATTTTCTGCGCTATCCGTTTCTCAGCGGCGAACTGCAGCGCGTCTTGCGCCTAGTCGTGCCAGGACTTCATCCCGTCACGTCTTCCCTGCTCTAATTCCTCGCTTCGGTCTTCGGCGGGTCGTCCGCCTAGTGCGCCAGCGCTTCCATCGAGCAACCCACGAACGGCTGCCGACGCAGCTGCTTCCCCGCGGCACTGCAGATCGCCTGCACCGCAGGATGGTCCAGGCGATGCTCTACCGTAATCGCGAAAAAGCTTCCCCGCACATTTTTTGCTGTGCCCAGCCGCTGCAAACCATATTGCTTGCGGAACTGCTTTTCCAAGACGGAATGCGCGGGAAACAATCCCGCGCTACGCTGTCCAAATACCCGCAGCAACGCGTAGTCCTCAAACTCCCCGACCAACACCGGCCGCACGCCCAGGTGCGAGAACCAGTGATCCAACTCGCGCCGGATCGCCGTGTCGTCGGTGGGCAGAAGTATTGGCGCACCCTCCAACGATTTTGGGAAGCCTTTCTGAAACTGCCGCACCAACCTCGGAGAGCCCATCCACGTCACTTCGGTCTCACCGAGCGGATGGTCGTAAGACCGCACGTTCAATGTTGGTGAAGCTGGTGCGTCGGAGAGCACCACATCGAGTTCGTGCGCTGCCAGATCCGCCACCAGTCGTCCCAGCGAAGCTTCTCGGCAAACAATTCGCACCGGTTGCGCCAGTCCAAACGCCGGTTGGATCAGCCGTTGCGCGATTTCCTTTGGCAGTACATCGTGTACCCCGATCGTCAGGCGCAGCGGCTTGCCCGTAGGCCGTTTTTTGATCGAGTTCATCATCTCCCGGCCCAGCCCGAAGATTTCCTCGGCATAACGAAACACCGTATTGCCCGCTTCCGTGGGCACCAGACGGCGGCCGGTGCGCGCCAGCAGCTTCTCCCCCAGCTGGTCCTCTAAGTTCCTCAGTTGTGCGCTCACCGTCGAGGGCGCCAATCGCAACTCCTCGCACGCGCGCGTAATCCCTCCCAGCCGCACAACGCACCAGAAGTACAGCAAATGGTGATAGTTCAGCCATTCCATCCTCACTTGGAAGCATCTCCCGACGTTTAGGTTTTCTCGAAGGATGCCGCTTGTATTTTCTACTGGTGCTTACGAAGCGTCCCGCCAAACATAGCTCAACGCCTTCGCAACCAGCTTATCGCGGCGGCGATTTTGATTAAGTCGAGGAGGGCAATAGACATGAAGATCCGAACCGTTCAAAAAAGCACGTGGTGGGCCTTGGCATTTGTGCTCGCGGGAGGGCTGAGTCTCTGCTCCCCTGCAGCGCAGGCACAAGCCCCGGCAGCGCAGGACTCTCCCGAGGTCACCAAACTCCTCAAACAGGCGCGTGGCCAAGCCGTGCAATTGCAGCGCGGGGCGGACCGGCTCGAATCCTATAAGCATTCCAACCTGAGCCGGCAAACTCACGCGTCGCAGCTCAATACCACGAAGGAGCACGTCAACGATCTGGGAAAAACACTGGACCAGCTCGAAGCCCGACAGGCCCAGGCTTCTGCCTGGCAGCGGCGCGCCATCGCCGAAATGCGTCCTATGCTCGAACAGCTCGCCGGTCACACCACGGATGCGATCGAGCACATCAACCAGAACCCGCACCAGGTCCGTCATCCGGACTATCACGATACGCTCTCCGCCAAGTCGGACCTTTCCACGCAATTGGCGGACCTGTTGAACGATTACCTGGCCTACGGCGAGGCCAAGGCCAACCTGGAGAATGCCGAGGCCCGCGTAGGTTCCCTGCTCTAGGTATTGCAGCGGGGCAAAACAGAAACGGCTCGCTCCTTCTCGGGCGAGCCGTTTCGTTCGTTCTAGGCTCTAGCTTTCCACTATGCCAGCGCGGGCGTAACGTCCGCCTTTCACTGCGCCAGCGCCCCCCGCAAAAACGCCAGCATCCGATATCCTGCGATGTAGCTGAAGGGGGCGAGTTCCAACGAGTAATGCCCGCACGGCAGTTCCAGCGTCCGTGGCCGGGCACCGTGCTCCCGCAAACACGCGATCATTTGCCTGCTCAACTCCGGCAGCATCGTCGGATCATATTTTCCATACACCAAAAACGACCGGCGATCCTTCCCTAGTCCCCGCTCCACATATGGAATCGGGCTGATCGGCGCCCAGAATTGCCGCAAGTCTTCCAACGAAACGTGTTCTCGCAACCCCTCCCACACATGATTTGTCGTCATTCCCTGGCTAACCACATCTGCGAAGTACGTCGAGAAATGGAAGAACCCGCCCGCCTTCACCGCCGCGTCGTGCATCAACGTAATGTACCCAACGGACGATCCCAGGCTGGTCCCTAGAATTCCTATCCGCGAATAGCCCTGCTGCTCCAACCAGCGCAGGCACCGCCGTGCGTCGAGCACCGCTTGGCGGTTTGCCTGCAACGTCAACCCAATATTCGGCCCGCAAATCTGGTCCGCGCGCTCGTGCCCCCGCACCATCCGCCGATTGTGGTACGGCATGGACATCTTCAGCGCGGTAATCCCAAATCGCGAAATCCAGTCGCACAAACCATCTTGCCCGCGCCACTTCGCATTCCAGTTCGGCAGCACCAGCAGCGCCGCGCCCGGCTTGGCCTTAATCGGCGGCTTCCAACCCGTCCGCGCAGGCCAAAGCCGTGCATAAACCGTATTGTTCTCCGCCCACGGTGAGGCGATTGCGCTGCTGAATGTCAGCACGTTCTCGGAATCGAGCCGGTAGTCGGAGCCTGGCGTCGTCGCAAACCATTCTTCGCTCTTCTCCATCGCCCGCTGTGCAAAGGCCCGCACAAACCCCGCCGGATCGGTTTCATTCGCCTCACCGCCAATATATTCCAAGCCCCAGGCAAATGGCTGCACTCGCCGGTTGTCATCCGTGGTCCACCGCCGATGTTCATATCTCCGGATTCTGCGTTCGAACCAGTACATAGCGTCAAAGAGTTCGGTCCCTGAATTCTTGCCTCACTCAGTTTATCTTTGAAACGAACGAAACCAAAAACCGTCGTTTCTTTATCGCCAAAGCGGCGTGGCGTCTGGCGAATGCACTAGCAGGCTGTGCACGAGTGGAGTGACCATGGAAAACTTGCTGTCAGACCTTCGTTATAGTCTCCGTCTTCTGCGCCATAAACCTGCCTACACCTCCGTGCTTCTCTTAACCCTCGCTCTGGGGATCGCGGCCGTCACGTCCGTATTCTCGCTCGTTAACGCCGTTCTGCTCCGCCCTTACGGTCCCATCGATACCGACCGCTGGGTCTACCTCTGGGAACATCGCACCAAATCGCAAAGTCTCAACCAAATCAGCGCCTCCATCCCCAACTTTCGCGACTGGAGATCCGGTACCGCTGACGTCTTCTCCGACATGGTCGTTTGGCTTCCTTGGAGTTACACCGCCTCCGGGGAAGGTATCAACAATCCCGAACGTGTCCGCGCCGCCGTCATCTCTCCCGACGTTTTTTCCACTCTGTCCGCCCCTCCCGCGCTCGGCCGCCTGCTGGCCACCGAGGACTCCACCAGCGGCGAGCGCCGCATCCTGCTGAGCTACGACTTCTGGCATCGCGCCTATGGTGGCGACCCGAATCTTCCTGGCAAATCCATCCGCCTCAACGGCGCAACGCACACCGTTATCGGCATCGCTCCGCCCGGCTTCGCGTTTCCCCCGAAGACAAAGTTGACGTCTGGACCGTTCTTCCCGCCTCCCTGCTTTCCTCCACGGACCGCGCCGGCCGCGGCTATCGCGTCGCCGCTAAACTTAGACCTGGCGTGACGCCTGCTCAAGCCCAAGCCGCTCTGAATGTCGTGTCCCAACGCCTGTCCCGCCAATATCCTGAAGACGCCGACTACGACGCTCTCGTGATCCCCATGCGCCAGGAAGTCTCCGGCGACTTCCGGCCGCCGCTCATCGCCCTTTCTGGAGCCGTCGGCTTCGCCTTACTTCTGCTCTGCCTCAACATTGGCTATCTCCGCGTCGTGCACCTCGCAGCGCGGCGCAAAGAAATTGCTTTACGCGCCGCGCTCGGCGCTCCGAGAGGCCAACTGGTTCGTCAGCTAATGGTCGAAACCCTTCTGTTACTCGCCACCGGCGCCGTTTTTGGCATTCTCCTTGCGCCGTTAGGGTTGCGCCTGCTCTTGTCTTACGTTCCGTCTATCGAAATTCCGTGGCTTCACCCGCGCATCGACACGTTTGCGCTCTTCGGCGCCATCGCGCTCACTGCTATCGCTGCAGCCGTTGCAGGACTACTCCCCGTGCTCAAAACGCTGCGCTCCGAGCTCGCTCACAACCTCGCCACCGGTGGTGCGATCAGTGCTTCCGCCCCAACTGGAGGCCGCCTCCGTGGCGCCATGATCGCCGCACAAATCGCACTTGCCCTGGTTCCTCTCTGCGGTGCTGGACTGCTCATGCGTAGCTTCGTGCAGCTACAAGTAGTCGCTCCTGGCTTCGATCCGGGCCACCGCCTTACGCTTTCCCTCTCCGCGCCCAAAGCTCGCTACGCCGGACCCGCCGAAATCTCCGCGCTAGCCAAACAAATCCGCGAAAAAACACAGGACATTCCCGGCCTCCAAAAAGAGGGCCTCGCCCAAGCCATTCCCTTTTCTCCCGGCGCCCGCTGGCTGCAAGCGGTCTCGCTCTCCGATCCGAAGGGCCTGCAAAGTTTCTCTTCCTTGCCATTGGTTCGCTACTCGGTGATCACCCCGGGCTATTTCGAAGCCCTTGGCGTGCCCCTCAAGGAAGGCCGGTTTTTCGCGGCTTCCGATGCGCATGACACGGAACCCATCGTCATCATCAACGAAAAGTTCGCTCGCCGCTATTTCCCCGACGAAGATCCCATTGGCAGGCCGCTCTGGATCGGCCACGCCGAATCGCTCCCCGGCTCCACGCCCCGCATCATCGCCGGCGTCGTCGGCGACACGCATATGTATGCGCTCGACAGCGACCCCGATGCCGCCGCCTGGGTCCCTATGGCTCAGCAAACCGTCAGCGACGACATCTGGCGTAATCTTTACTACGTCGCCGACACACCAGCCGATCCCAAAGCGCTCCTGCCCGCAGTGCGCCAACGCATCCAAAGCATCGACCCCGAACTGGCGCTGTCCGACGTTTCACTCATGACCGATCGCCTCGCTGACTCGCTTTGGCGCCAGCATCTCAGCAGTAGCGTCCTCGCGGCCTTTAGCCTCGCCGCTCTCGCCATCGCAGTCCTCGGCGTCTTCGGCGTCACCAGCTACCTCGTCGCGCTTCGCTCGCGCGAAATCGGCATTCGCATGGCCATTGGCGCCAAGCCATCCGACATCTGGAAGATGGTGGTTGGCCAAAATCTGGTTTTAGTTGCGATTGGAATTGCCGTGGGACTTGCTGGCGCCGCAGCCCTTACGCGCCTTCTCGCCGGGCTTCTCTTCGGCGTTCAGGCTGGCGATCCGCTCACCTTGGGCGCTAGCGCGGCGGCTCTTGCACTCGCCGCGCTTGCCGCATCTCTCATTCCCGCGCGCCGAGCCGCCAAGGTCGACCCGCTCGTCGCTCTTCGCACCGAGTGAGCAGGTCCGTTCGAGACTACAGCCCAAACATGGAGTTTACGCCATGCCGCGTGTCCGCTCCCGGCTGTCCCGTTGTGAGCGGAGGCCGCGTCCCAGCTGGCGTAGACTGGGCTTGCTCTGTCGCGACTGCCGGAGCACTTACGTCCGTAACACTCGCCACCGCCGCCGCTCTCGCTTGCGCCGCGGGCTGTTGCATGTACGCCAGATCCCTCGGCTCTTCCGTGCCCGGCTGCACCGCAGGGAACGACAGATTCAGTTGGTGCTCCAGCGCGCTGGCGATACGGTGTAATTGCCAGATCAACTTCTCAAAATCTTTCGAACGCCCCACGCTCAGCTTCCGCTCCCAGAAAAAGCGGATCGCCATCACGAAAAAAACCGGCAGACCAATCGCCAATATCGCAAGCACAATCGTCAGCAGCATCGAATCAAGCGGTGTCAGAGAGGGCGTCATGGGGCCTCCAAGTTCGGGTGAACCTCAGAATACTCCTACGCAAAAGCAGGCACAAACCAACCTGCCGAGCCGTCAAAAGGGCTCTCCGGCCTCTATTTTTGCAGCTTCGCCCCCGCCAACTCCGCCACCGCTCCCAGCGTCGTCTGCGCCGCATTCAATCCCAGGCGGAAATCCGCGTCCGAGTACGTCGTATACAAATCGGTCGGTTGATGCCACTGCGGGTCCCACCCGCTGCCGATCTGCGTTCCCCGCTCGTTCTCCCGCAAACTCAACGACGGCACCACATCCATAAACGAACTCGAGTCCGTGTTCGTCATGTGGTTCCCCACGCTCGCGGGATAGTCCGTCGCATACCGCTCGTTTGCCCGTTCGAACGCCCACGCCAACGTCTGCGCCTCCGCTGCCATTTTCGAATTGGATTGAAACTCGATGTTCACGTCCGCTTCCGGCCGCTGCTCTTTGCTCACCGTTCCATCCGCCCGCGGCATTCCGTGGTCAAACATCATCATGTCGTGCGTGATCATCCCCAGCCATTTCGGCTCCGGATATTTCCCCGATCCCGCCGGATCTTCCTTCCCTTGCAAACTCTGCCGCTGCTCCACGTACGCCCGGCTCCCATTCAGCCCTGTCTCTTCGTTGTTCCACAACACAAACCGAATCGACCGGTCCGTCTTCACGTCCGGACTGCTCAGCACCCGCGCCACTTCCATCACCAACGCCGTCCCCGAGCCATCATCATTCGCTGCTTCGCCCCAACCGATCCCATCCATGTGCCCGCCCAGGATGTACATCTCTTCTGGATGCGTCGTTCCAATCTTCGTGCAATACACTTCCTCGCGCTCGCCCGGCGTGGACTCCTGCGAATCCAACTGCCGTATCTTTTCATCCGGCTGCTTGTTCGGGTCGGTATTCACTCCGGTCGGCATCTTGATGCCTCTCGCGTGCCCGCCTCCTGCCGCTGCCCGCTCTTCTCCTGCATTGCTCGGCCGTCGGGCATTTGGATCGCGTGGTGGCGGCGGCTGAAACTCATATTTGATTCGCTCCGTATTCGTGCATCCATAACTCTTCAACTGCGCCTCGATCCAATCCACTGCCGCGCGATTCCGGTCCGTTCCCTGCCGCCGGTCCCCAAATTTCGTCAACCCCTTCACCGTCGCCTTGTACTTCTCCAACTCCAGCCGCCCCACCAGCGTCTTCACCGTCTCCGACGCCCCAAACGGATTCGCTCCCGTTTGCGCCGCGGCAGCTCCACTCTGCTGTCCCCGCGCACTCACTCCCGCGCCAACTCCCAATGCACATCCGATCAATACCACCAGTCCCCGCCTCATCTTGAGCCCCCTAATCGCATCAATCTCTCAAATCCCCGCGTACCACGAATACCCCGCCTCCGGCTCCGCTGACCCTAATCCCTTCCCAAACTTCTTGATGTCGTCCGTCAGCGTCACCCGCGTCAAATATTTGATGCTCTTGTAGCCCAACTGCCGCGCCACCCGCATCCGCAGCGGCCCACCAAATCCCATCGGCAAATCTCCACCATTCATCCCGTAAGTGATCAGCGTCTGCGGATGCAGCGCATCCGCCATATCCATGCTCTCCCACCACGCTTTCTGGAAGGACCGGTACACCACATACCGCGCCTGCGGCTGCGCGCCCACTACCTCCAGCAAGTGCGCCAACGGCGCGCCAATCCACTCCCCGATGTACGACCACCCTTCCTCGCACTGAATCATCGTGATATGGCTGCGCTGCGGAAATCTCTGAATCTCCGCCACCGAAAACGACGCTGGAGTCGCCACCATCCCATCCACCGCCAGCCGCCACTCCGTAAATCCGCCCTTCTGCAAACCCGCAAACTCCTCGCCCAACGGCGCCACCTCATTCGCAAACGGCTTCTCCGAAATCTGGCTCCGCGAAAATTCCCGCGCCATTGAGTGCCGCGTCAGCACTCGCTGCGCCGCATACGTCAACGTCTCTCCCGGCCCGTACACTCCGCCCGCGTCCGGCGGCACTAACCCGTACCGCGCCGCCAGCTTCGCCGCCACGGCCAAACCCGTTGCGCCCGCCGCAACTCCCACTCCACTCGCAATCAGCGCCCTTCGCGAAATCTTCCTCATACGCGCTCCAGCGGCTCCGCCGCTCGTCCCGTAATCATCGCCCGCATCCGGCTCCAGAATCCCGCCAACGCCACCATCGACACATGCACCAGCAAAAACCCCATCAGCACCAACGTCACCGCAAAGTGCAGCGTCCGCGCCGATTGCTGCCCACCCAAAATATTCACCGCGCTCGGCACCGCCGACACAAACGCCGGCGACATCGCCAGCCCCGTCCACACAATCAGCGGCGCAAGCACAAAAATCACCACCAGATACGTCATCCGCTGTAGCGCGTTATACGACCACGCCTCTCCGGCGCCCGGCCGTCGCAGCCGCACGCTCTCCCAAATCTTTCCCGCCAGCCGTTTCGGCGCAACTTCCTCCGCCGCCGGCACTAGGTTTCTCCTGAAATGTCCCGCCAACAATCCCGCTCCAACATAAAGCAAGCCCGTCAGCACAAACACCCATGCCGACTGAAAGTGCAAATACCGGCTCCAGCCATTCTGATCCGGCAGCACGTACCCATAACCCGTTGGCACCAGATTCCGCGAAGCCGGCACTGGTATCTTGAACAGCGGCGCAGTGTTCACATTTCCCACCTCACCCCAATAAAACCGCGGGTGCGACAACACAATCTCCAGCCCGCTCACCAGCAGCGCCAAAAACGCCAGCGTCATCACCCAGTGCGTCACCCGCACCAACAACCCATGCCGCATTCGCCGCGTTTCCGCCATCCGTGCAGTCTCACCAATCACCGCAGTTCACGCAAGCCCTATTTGGGAGTCGCACAGGCTTGTCCTGAGCCTCGAAGGGCACTCCTGCCTGTGCAGCCTTTCCGCCGTTGCTCGCGTTTGCTATCCTCGTGCGCCGAAATGCAAAAACGAAAATTTGCTTTTGCGTTCTTTCTGCTTCTCATCGCGAGCCTCCCTTCCCACGCCAAACCTCGCCGCAAAATCATCATCGACCAGGACTGCTCCGGCCCCGGCGGCAGCAACATGCAAACCCTGCTCACGCTCATCCAATCGCCGCAAACCGAAGTCCTCGGCATCACCGTCGTCTCCGGCAATCAATGGCGCGACGAAGAAATCGCTCGCACCCTCCGTCTCCTCGAACTCATCGGCCGCACCGACATTCCCGTCGTTCCCGGCGCCGTCTTCCCGCTCGTCCATCGCCGCAATGAGGCGCAACTCTGGCAGGCGCGCTACGGCAAAGTTGCCTTCGCCGGCGCCTGGGACGACCGCTGGTGGCACGAACACGACGTCATCCCCAAACTGATCGAAGGCGAGCCCCACACCAAGCCCGCTGACGAAGATGCCGCGCACTTCCTCATTCGCATGGTCCACAAATATCCCCACGAGGTGACCATCTACGAAGGCGCGCCCATGACCGACCTCGCTCTCGCCAACGCCATCGATCCGCATTTCGCCGAGCTCGCCGAAAGTCTCGTCTTCATGGGCGGAAGCCTCAGCCCGCAAACCGACGATCCTGAATTCATCAGCGCGCCCCGCCACGAATTCAATTTCTGGTTCGATCCCGAAGCCGCCAAAAGCGTTCTCGAAGCGCCCTGGAAAAAAATCGTCTGCACGCCCGTGGACATCTCCGTCAAAACAAAATTCACCGACGCCATGCTCGCGGAGATCGCCAAAAGCAACAGCCCTGCTGCGCAGTACGTCGCCAAGTTTTTTATGAAAGATCAGGGCGGCTCGTACATGTGGGACGAACTCGCCGCCGCCGCGTGGCTCGATCCCTCGCTCATCACCAAAAAATACACCCGCTACCTGAGCGTTGATATCGACCACGGGCCGGGCTACGGCAACACCCTAACCTGGACCGAAAAAGACAATCCCCACCTCGGCGCCCGCCCCGTCGAAATTCAGGACGACCTCGACCTGCCCCGCTTCAACCACATGTTCGTGGAGTTGATGAAAGCCCCTACGCCAGCGGCGCATTGAACGTCTTCGGAAGCAAACGCATTTGCCTTTTGGCCTCTAGAATCGCCACTCAAAATCGTCAACGTCATCAAGAATCTGTCGTCGGCTGGAGCCATCGGCATTCATAAGCCAGAGTGAATTTCTGTAACCCTCGGGGAAGAAGGCCAGCACTCTGCCAGACGGAGAAACCCTCGGCGCTGCTATGGAGCTGAGCGGGATCTGGGTGACGGCACCCGTCGCCGTGTCGATCTTCTCCAGGGCTCGGCTTAGCAAACCGAAATACAAAAAATCGCCTGTCGGGCGACATTGCCGTTGCTGTCGACGGATTTATTTCGGTGACGTCGGTCGAGAGTTTCTTCACTTCTGGGTTCGCGAGGCGGGTCTCGCAAGCGTTGACCACACCTCGGATGGGCCCTTTCGTCCCGCAACTGAAGAACACACGCGACGCATCGGGCGACCAGCCAATGAAATCGAGCGCGGTCGGTATCTCGCCGATGTGGCCGGGATTCTTTTTGTATTCCTCCGACTGACTCGGATAACGCGTCCACTGCGTTCGCGTTTTGGTCGCGAAAGAATGCGTGTACACGTTGCCGTCTTCTGCCCAGCCGGCTACGCTGCCGTCCGGCAAAAATTGCATGCTCGCGCTCGCGGGGAGTTCGTTCGAGGCTTCGTATTTGTGCGTGGCCGGATCGTAAACAACGCGCTTCTCTTCTTTTGGGACACCCTCGCGCTTGCTCTCGGCTGCGTCGCCCAGAAAATCCTGGCCGAAAATAATCTTTCCGTCGGGCGAGACGTCCAGCGCAAAAAAGAAATCCGGGCAGAGTTCCGCTTCGCATTTCGCCCCGAGTGTCGCTTTGTGGAGGATCTCGACTTTTTGCGTAGCCAGATTCAGAGCCTCGATTGTCTCGACGAGTAAGTCTTTCTTGGCGCTTGCCGGGCTGTTGTCGTAGACCAGCGTTTGCGTCTTAGCGACCCAGAAGAACTGTTCGACTCGACCGGAATGCGTGATTTGCCGCGGATCGGAACCATCCGCATTGGCAAGCCAAACGTCTCGACTGCGCAGAAAGAAGATTCCGGAAGCGCCTGAATCTTCCAGCGGCGACAGCGTGGAATTTTTTGCGGCCGCATCGGAAGCGGCTGGCGTCGCCGGGAAAGACGGAGCACGAACAATTGGTGCAGCCACGCCGCTGCGCACCGGCGGCGGAAGAGGGGAAAGTATCCCCGTTGCCGAGGCCTCGCTATGATGCACGGCCCTGAAAACGAAGCCACCGACAATTCCCAAAAGAACTGAAACGGCCGCTATGAGGACGAGTCTCTGCGGCGACGTAACGGGAGGGGGAGAAGACTCATGAAGCCGTTTCCACACGAGACTCCCTTCACGACAAAGCGATTGACAGAACAGAGCTTCTCGACAATACGTTTCGACAGGCCTTCAGTCTATTATCGGAGAAGATTTACTCCCGCGGTTATTCAGGTTTTGGATGGATTGCTCAGCACGACAACCGAGGTGCCTGGATTCAGCGTCGCCTGATACCGTCCTCTGTCCTCGCTTTGAGTGTGTCGAGAGCACTTTGCATCCGTTCGCTCTCTTTTTCGTCGCCGGCCCGAAAGTACCACTTTCCATCGGAATGGCAGGTCATTTCGCTCGCCACCTTTACAAAGACCACCTCACCGCTCGGCGACAGAACCAATGTGTGGACGTGTTGGCAGTTGGTCATCGGCTCATTCGTCCAGTGGGCCGTGTTGTAGGCGGCAGTCTCTTCCTCGCTGAACGGCTTGGAGATTTTTACTTGCGGTCCGCTTGTCGAGGCGATGGAGTAGCCGTCTCGCGCAAACATCGCCACGGCCGCCTTCTTGACTTGCTCGGGCGTGCCCTGAATCATGACGCCACCGGACGGCTTGTCCTGAGCGCTTGCGATATAGCCCGACAGCAAAAAAATCGCTCCTGCTACGAGTGATTTTCTCATCCACCACTCCTCTCACAAAACCTGCGCGACCACTTTGGATTCTACCACTGCTCAGGCTTTACGGGGAGCGGCTCTCCACCAACGGAAACCGAAGCATCATCTCAGGGTGACTCGGTTTGACGGACCGCCCCCAAAAACGTTAAGCATCGGGCACGCCGCGCCGCCCCTTTCGTTGAGGCCACACCGCGCCTGTGGGACAGTACTCTTACGGGTAAAAAGTGCTGCCAACAACCTTCATCGTCATCTTTGTCTTTCTTTTCGGCATCGTCATCGGCAGCTTCTTGAATGTCTGCATCACGCGCATTCCGGAAGACGTCTCCATCGTGTCGCCCGGCTCGCGCTGCCCGCGCTGTCTTGCGCCCATCAAGCCCTACGACAACGTGCCGGTCTTCGCCTGGCTCTGGCTTCGCGGCAAATGCCGCAACTGCGGTTTACCCATCTCTCCCATGTACCCGCTCGTCGAACTCGCCACCGGCCTGCTTTTCGTCGGTTGCTTTTTCGAATTCGGCCTCACGCAAACGCTCGTCAAATGGCTCTTCTTCACCGGCCTCATCATCATTCTCACCGTCACCGACCTCCGCGTACGCCTCCTGCCCGATCTCATCACCTGGCCCGGCTTCGCCCTCGGCTTGCTTTTCGCTGCCATTGTGCCACCCTCCGACGACTCCAGCTTCCTCATTGTCAGCCTCAGTCTTCGCATCTTTCACGCGCTTCCGCCTGTACGCGTCGTCGGCATCATGGACGCTCTCATCGGCGCCGCCTTCGGCAGCCTGCTGCTGTGGTTCCTCGCCGTCGTGTACAAACTCGTCCGCAAACGCGAAGGCATGGGCCTCGGCGACGTCAAAATGATGGCCATGGCTGGCGCTTTTCTCGGCTTGCGCAACACCTTCCTCACTATTCTGTTCGGCGCGCTGCTCGGCAGCATCGTGGGCATCGGCGTAGTCGGTGCGATGTACTCCAGCGCCTTCGTGAAACGCCTTGCGGAACGCGCCAGCCGCCGCGGCCTCGGCAAAACGAATGCTCTGCGCTGGGCCATCGCCAGTCAATACCAACTGCCGCTCGGCACGTTTCTCGGCGTCGCCGCCCTCGTTGTCATGTTTGCTTTCACCGGCTTTTACTATGCCGTTCCAAGTTTGCGTTGAACCTGCGGTGTAGGGCCATCCTTCTGCTTGCCCGCGTTAGCGCTAGGATGCCCGTCACGCCGATGACGAATGGGCGGCCATTTTTTTTCTTTAGGAGGTAGGCGTTCAATTCGCAGCGGGAGGGCACGACTTCAGTCGTGCCGCAGCCCGACACACTCATCGCGGCTTTAGCCGCTGAGGTGCGGACTACAATTTCACCCGCGATCTTCCATCAGCGGGCTTTAGCCCCTGAAGAAAGCTTTTCAACCTTCACATGCTCGCAAACGCAACATCCACGACGCGACAATGACCTTCGCTCTCCAAGCCGAAAGCACGCAGCGCGTCTGGGAAATCGCTGTCGGAGCCGCCATTGGCATTCTCGCCGTCGTCGGCCTTGTCTTTTTTCTGCTTCGCAAATTTTTTCAAAGCACCCGCGACGAACAACACGAAGTCATCGCCTCGACCACACCTCGCGTCGAAGACGCCTCCGCCTTCATGCAAGCCTCCATGCAAGGCGTCATTCGCCAACTCCGCGAACAGGAAAAGGAACTCGAACGCTTGCACAAGCTCGAACGCGAGCGCGCCGAACAAACCGAACGCCTCAGCGAAGAAGTCACCCGCAACATGCCCGCCGGCCTCGTTGTCGTCAACGCCACCGGCATCATCTCCAGCGTCAATCCCGCCGCCGAGCAAGTCCTCGGCGTGCGCGGCCTCGCCTTCCGCCGGTACAGCGAAGTGCTCGGCGAAAAATCCGAACTTACCCGCTTTATCGCCGAATGCCTCGCCAGCGGCAACATCTTTCGCCGCGAACAGGTCAAGCACGAAACTCCCGCCGCCGAAACGCGCCTGCTCGGCGTCACCATCTCCCCGATTCGCCGCGGCGACGAAAAAGTCAGCGGCGCCATCTGCCTCATCACCGACCTCACCGAACTCGCGGCGCTGCAGCAACAGATTCATCTGAAAGAAAGCCTCGCGACCGTCGGCGAACTTTCCGCCGGCATCGCCCACGAATTCAAAAATGCGCTCGCCACCATTTCCGGTTACGCCCAAATGATCTCCGCCGAAGGCATTCCCGGCAGCGAAATCGCCGAATCCGCCGACCGCATCCTCGAGCAAACCCGCAACATCACCCACGTTGTCACCGAATTTCTGAAATACGCGCGGCCGCTCGAAATCTCCACCGAACCCGTCGCTCTCGAGCCCCTCGTCGAACGCGTCGTTGCCGAAGTCGCAGAAGCCATGCCGCAAGTTCGCATCCGTTACGAAGGCCCGCTCGCCAGCGTTCCCGGCGACGAAGCTTTACTCCGCCAAGCGATCTTGAATCTTGCGCGCAACGCCGCCGAAGCTTGCGCCAACACCAGCACCGGCGGCAAGGTTTTGATTCGCGGCGAATTCGTCAAGCACGAAGATCTTGGCACCCAACGCCTCACCATTTTCGACAACGGTCCCGGCATCTCTCCCGCCAATTTCGGCAAACTCTTCCGCCCCTTTTTTACCACCAAAGCGAAAGGCACCGGACTTGGTCTCGCCGTCGTGCAAAAAATCATCGTGCAACACGGCGGCCGCGTCGAAGCTCGCAACCGGCCCGAAGGCGGCGCTGCCTTTATCGTTACGCTACCGGCGTGTCGCCCGGCCCCAGAAGGCGTAGAATTAAGGAAAGAAAGCATTTCGTAACCCGGGAAGCGCCAGTCTCCGTACTGGCTCCTGGGAACGCCAGTCTCCGACTGGCGGGTTTTCTGTAGGCAACGGCGCAGTACTCGTTTTAGCTCGGCAGCCGATCAGGAGATCGGCGATCCCAACGGGCAACCCAGCGCCCCGAGAGAGGTGGCGTACATGCGAAGGACTCCGATTCGAATCACCAAGTGGCTCTCCGCACTGACCATTCTTGCCGGCGCGCTCTGTTTTTCGGCGCCAGCATTCGCGCAGCAGGACCAATCGCAACAACAAAGCGGCGATTCCGTGGCTGACGCGGCCCGCAAAGCGCGCGAGCAGCAAAAAGCGCAGCCTAAGCCGAAAAAAGTTTTCACCGATGACGACGTAAAGCCCGCCACTCCCGCGGATAAAGCGGCGACCCCGGCGCCCGCGGCGCAGCCGGGCGACCAGGCGCAAGCTAGCAGCGAACCGGCCGCCGGCGGCGAGAAGGGCGAAGGGAAAGATGCGGCGACGATGTGGAAAAAGAAATTCGCCGACCAGCGCGCCAAAATCGCCACCGCGGAAAAAGAACTCGACGTCCTCCAACGCGAGGAACAAAAGGCCGAAGTACAGTACTATCCCGATCCGCAAAAAGCACTCCAGGAGCAATACTCGCGCCAAGAGATTAACGACAAGCTCGCCAAAATCGACGCCAAAAAAGACGACATTGCCAAGCTCAAGCAGCAACTCGAAGACATGGAAGACGAGCTGCGCAAAGCCGGCGGCGATCCCGGCTGGGCCCGCGAGCCGTAGGCTAGGTTCTCTTTAGTCTCCCTTCTAAGTTGTGAGGCCGCGCAGCGCGCGTCGGCTTCTCTATTGCAGTTCAGCCAGCCGCCCGAGTTGCTGAAACATTCCCAAGTCGTCGCGAGCCGCGAAGTGCTCCACAATTTTTCCCTGCTGCAACTTGAAGCGATGGATATGTTTTATGTCGAAGGCTTTTCCGTTCGGCGCCAGAGTCGGTCCTTGCAATGGGGGAATCAACGGAAAAGGACCCAGGTGCGTTCCGCGCACTGACACTTCGCACATCACTACGTCCGCCTCGGAAATAATTGTTTCCACCGTAAAATGCAAATCGGGAAACGCGGTACGCCACACGGTCACCACCTGCTTCACCAGCCCAATGCCGTCCTGATATTTCTGACCAAAATTCATGAACGTAGAGTCAAAAAAATCTGGAGCTTTTTCCAGTTTGCCTTGGTTCCAAAGTTCTTCGAAATGGCGCCGCACGCAGATTTTGTTGGCATCGTCAGACATGGAAGATTCCTCCGTAAGCCGCGGGTACTTCACAGTCGGCGCTGATTGTACAGGCAATGCCGGGCGACCGGCGACGGCGTTGTGCTTGCCCACTATTCACTACTTCCCTTCTCTACACAGGGCGCTGCGCAGGTCCCTGGCCGCGTGCTAATCCGTGCTACAAACGAAGGAGATGGAACCGCTGCTGCTTGTCGAAGATAAGAATGAGTTGCGCGCGATGCTGAAGAAGGCATTGGAGCGCGCGGGGTATGGTGTCGACGAAGCGCCGGACGGAACTACGGCGATACAGAAAGTGCGGCAGCGGCGGTACCTGATGGTGGTGACGGATTTGAAGATGCCCGGTGCGTCCGGACTCGATGTGCTGCGCGAATCGAAAGCAGCGGATGCCACGATTCCCGTTCTGCTGCTTACCGCGTACGGGTCGGTGGAAGAAGCGGTTTCCGCGATGAAGGATGGCGCGTTCGATTTTCTGCAAAAGCCGGTGGACCTGGACCATTTGAAGCTGCTGGTGAAACGCGCCACGCAACAACAGGAGATGCAGCGCGAAAATCTGTTGCTGCGCGAAGAGTACACGGCGCGGTATGGGTTTCCGCGCATCGTCGGCGAGCATGCAGCGATTCGCGAGATCAGCCAGCAAATCCAGAAAGTCGCGGCGACGGATTCGACGGTGCTGTTGCTTGGCGAAAGCGGCACCGGCAAGGAATTGTTTGCGCGCGCGGTGCACCATTTGTCGCCGCGCCGCGAGCAGCCGTTTGTGGCGCTGAATTGCGCGGCGATTCCCGAAGGCTTGGTGGAGAACGAACTGTTCGGCCACGAACGCGGCGCGTTTACCGGAGCCGGCGCCAAAAAAATCGGCAAGCTGGATTTGGCGCATCGCGGGACGCTATTTCTGGACGAAATCGGCGAATTGCCGCTGGCGATCCAGGCGAAGCTGTTGCGCGTGCTGGAAGAAAGAAAGTTTGATCGTGTTGGCGGCACGCAGCTGGTGGAAGTGGACGTACGCATCGTCGTAGCGACGAACCGCAATTTGCAAAAGCTGGTAGAAGAGAAATCGTTTCGCGAGGATTTGTACTTCCGCATTTCCGCGGTGCCGCTGACGATTCCGGCGCTACGCGACCGCGGCAATGACGTGCTGCTACTGGCCGAATATTTTCTCGAAAGATTTTCCCGCGAATTCAAGAAGCCGGGCCTGGAGCTTTCCGCCGACGCGAAGGAGCGTTTGCTAGCGTATCGCTGGCCCGGCAATGTTCGCGAATTGCAGAACACGATGGAACGCTCCGTGATTTTGTCGGACGGGCTGACGATTCGTCCCGACGGTTTGCAACTGCCGATGGCAAAGCCGGAAAACGGCGCTTTGCCCGCCGGCATGCTGCCCGAAAAATTCAATTGGGAAGGCAGCCTGGAAGAAGTGACCGGCCGCGCCGTGGGCCACATCGAAAAAATCCTTCTGGACACCACGCTGCGCGATTGCCGCTGGAACAAAACGAAAGCAGCCGAGCGGCTGGGCGTCTCGCCGAAAACGCTATTGGCGAAGCTGCGCGCCGCCGGCCTGGAAGAGTAGTTGCCACCCGGCCCGATTTCCCTCTCGTTTTCTCCTGCCGTGTTGCTTCGGCCTGTGATAAGCTCCCCGCACTGAACCCGCCGCTAGAGGCACAGGTACCGATGTTCAACTTCGATCGACGTGCGCTCTTTCTCACCGGGCCTCCTATCTTGCTGGCGACTTGCGTTCTGCTCTGTTCCGCGCACCAATCGGCTTCGCCGGCCGCTGCCGCCGCGCCGGTCATTCAATACACCGGCCCGATCATCGACGTGCATCTGCACACCGACCCTCCGCGATCCGCGGCGGCCGCCCCTAATCCGGTAACCGGCACCCAAGCCGCTGCGACTTCCGCAGAACTTCGCGACGCAGTCCTGGAGGAGTGTCAGCGCTACAACATCGTCCGCGCCGTCATCAACGGCCGGCCGGCGAACCTGCCGCCCTGGATTGAAAAAGATCCGCACCGCTTCCTTCCCGCGCCGATGATTATCGTGATCGATCAGCATCCGGTTATCGACATACCGACGCTTCGCAATGACATTCAGTCTGGGCATGCCGCCGCGCTCGGAGAAATCATGGCGCAGTACATGGGACTCGAGGCAAGCGATCCCGTCCTCGAGCCCTACTGGGCGTTGGCCGAAGAACTCGACATCCCCGCGTTGATTCACATGGGCACCAGCTTTCCAGGAACGGCCTACTCGGGCTATCCCGGATTTCGCTTGCGTTTCGGCAACCCGCTACTCGTGGAAGAGGTTCTCGTCAAGCACCCGAAACTCCGTTTATGGGTCGCGCACGGCGCTGCGCCGTGGACGAACGAAATGCTGGCCTTGATGTCGCAATACCGCCAGGTGTATATCGACGTTTCCGCGATTGATTGGATCGGCGGGCCCGCGGCGCGGCCAGGATTTCATGCTTTCTTGAAGCAGGCCATCGATCACGGCTTCGAAAAACGGATCATGTTTGGTAGCGACGCGATTTGGGCCGATGCGATCCCGTTGGCGATCGCGGGCGTGGACTCCGCGTCGTTTCTCACGCCAGAACAAAAGAGAGACATTTTCTATAACAACGCCGCGACCTTCCTGCAACTGCACGACCTGCAATAACTGCGCGTGATGGTGATCTATGGCTTGCGGCGCCGGAGAATCAGAGCCGGGCCGCAAAGCTGGACGTGCTTGTGTGGATGACGTGGTTACGGGATTGGGGTTAGCGAAGTGGTGCCGGCGGAGGCGGCGGCTTCGGAGGAGAAGGTGCCGGCCCAGGAGGAGGTTTTGGATTGCCAAGCGGCTTTGAGCTGGCCGGAGGTATGGCGGTCCTTGCCCATTTCGGTGAAGATGGCGCTGAGAGCGTTACCATCCACGTTGCCGTCAACGCTGATGGGCGTTTGATCCGCGGGAGCGTACTTCACAAACGATCCACCGGCTATCTGCTCTCCCAACTTGAAGCCTTTGCCAGTGATGTGGGTTCCGTCGTGGGTGAAGTTGACGGTGTAGGTCAACTCCATGCCTTTGAATTTCGTTT
>Ga0335073_10000212_pt1 | contig 72716 bp, 56 predicted proteins | sample Lox_Sample_22_FD_207093 | JGI IMG/M metagenome (GOLD analysis project Ga0335073, IMG submission 207093) | Soil microbial communities from Loxahatchee National Wildlife Refuge, Florida, United States - Lox_Sample_2.2 | ecosystem: Environmental > Terrestrial > Soil > Wetlands | place: USA... | reverse complement strand
CGCGACCGGGGGTGGCAAAAAGCGAAGCGCCCGCCCCGGCACCGCCTCCGAAGCCTGCGCCGAAGCCTTCCACGGCCGGGAGAGTCGTTGCAGAAATTGAAAAGTCGGCCGCACCGTTGGTGCTTACCAGGAGCCTGCCGGTGCGCGCGTTGTAAGCATAAAACCGGCTCGAATTTACCGTGTCGGCGACTACTTGAGAGGCGGGCGTAAGTCCGGCGCAGGCGGCCCAGTTGGTTCCGTAATTCATGGTGTAGTACGGGGGATCACGCCGTGGAGTCCACACGAAGATTGCCCCGTCGGCCGAAATGGCAATGCCGCCGGCACTTGGATCCTCTGCCGGATTATTGGCAAAAGCCGCCCAGGTTCTTCCATGGTCGAGGGAGTAAGCGGCGCACACTTCGGGGTCATGTCCGTTACTGGTGCCGGTGCGGGCCATCACCTCCGGTTTTTCCCAGGCAAACGACAGGTCTTCAGTATTCCCGAAGTGCGGACCATCGAACGCCCCCGACGGCGAATCGGTAAGGCTATCGTGCTGAAAACCGTCAATGTCGCCGACTCCGCTCAGGAGGTGCGCGCCTTCCGGGGGACTAATCAACGCGAGCGGCACCGTTTCCTCAAGTCCTTGGTCAAGGAAAACCCAGTGTGTTGGTTGGCGCGAGTCGGCGGCAATGGCATTGACACAGCTCCAGATGCCGTAGCCGGTTGTGAACAGCACTTGATTCGGGTCAAACGGATTGATGGCCAGGCTGCCCATCCAATGAGGATTGCGGGACTTGGTGTACGGCGCGCGTGCGTGGTCCCATTCCGTGTCATCGTTCCAGAGTTGCGTCCACGTGGCGCCGCCATTGGTGCTGCGAAAGATCGCGTCGTGCGGTTTCCAGTGGCAAAACGTTGTGGCCATGATGGTGGCGGGATGTTGCGCATCCACCGCCACCGCCCCATAACCGAACGTTTGATCGCTGGTGGCCGGTTTGACCGGTGTGATATCCGTCCAAGCGCCATTTTGCGGGTTGAATTTCCAGACCGCGCCATCGGTCATAATATTGGGACCGGGTTCCCGGCCGTAGCTGAGGTAAAGCCATCCATCCGGCGAACGGACAAGGTGATTGGGGCGCAATCCCACCGGCTGGTTTGCCACCGCTTGCCAACTGCTTCCTCCGTCGGTACTGCGGTACAGGTTGGTTTCGGTGGTGGACACCGCGGTGTAAATGACCGGCGTGGCCGAGCCGGGGCGGCTGCTCGCCGGGTCAAAGACCACACACACAATTCCAACCGGTTCCGGACGGAACCAGGAACGGCGCCGTGGTCCATCGGCCGAATCCGATGCGGACTTGATATTCGGAAAACTCTCCAGTTTCTGCCAACTTGCACCCCGGTCGGTGCTTTTCCATAAACCATCCTCCCGCGATCCGAATAAAAGGATTTTTCCCTGGTTGGGATCCACGGCCAGGCGCTCGCCATTAAAACGGCCGGTTTCGTTGGCCCCCATTTTGAAAGGCACAGCGGTTTGCTGAAAAGTGCGGCCCTGGTCGTCCGAACGCAGAATAGCTGCCTGGCCACGGGTATATGTGCCGGCGGCCAAGTAAACCCGGTTTGGATCCGAAGGATCCACGGCGATGCTTTCAATCCCGGTGAGATTCACGTCGGCGGCGCCAATCCAATCCGTGAGGGGCATCCACTCCTGTGTTGCAGCATCCCAACGATAAGCGCCGCCGACGTCGGTGCGGACATAAATCAAGCCTTTCTGACGGGGGTGAAAAACGATGCCGGTCACGAATCCTCCGCCGCCGATGACGACATTGTGCCAGGAATAGGTTTCCGTCTGGAGCGGCTGGGCTTCCATCGTGCTGTGCCGGCACCACAACATCAGCGCCACGATGGCGGTCGGGAATTTCTTGCCAATACGCATTCGAATTCTCTTCCTCAAACTATTCGGCACTTTCAGCCTGGGTAATTGTCCAGGTCACTTTGCCGGCCGAAGGGTCATTGTTCAATTGAAAGCGGTTGTTCACTTTAGTCAGAGACAGTTCGTGCAGCTCATTGTCTGTCGGCAGACAGATCAGGCCTGTGGCGGTCCGGGTGTTTTTGGCGAACACGACCAGCTCGAGTTTCGACCAGTCCATCTGCAGGGTGGATTGGGCCAGGGCGATTTTGGGAATCACCGTGCCATTGCGCACCAGGATGACGACGGGAAGTTGGCCCGCCTCAATGTGGTGCCAGCCGCCCTGGTAGGATTCGCCGGTCTGGTAATCAATCCAGGTTCCCGGCGGGAGATAAACGTCGCGTCCCGCCGCGTTTTCATGCAGCAATGGCGCAACCAACATGCTTGAACCAAACAGATATTCATCGTCCACCAGCCAGGAGCCGGGATCGTCGGGATACTCGATGAACAACGCGCGCACCATGGGCAGGCCATGTTCGGAGCAATCCTTGGCCTGGGCATAGACATAGGGCATCAACTCATATTTCAAATCGTCAATCTGCCGGAATTCATCCATGAACGCCTGTCCGTAATTCCACGGTTCCTTCGGCGCGATGCCGTGGCAGCGGCTGTGCGAACTTAACATCCCGAAGGCGAGCCAGCGGGCAAACAGGTTCTTGTCCATGTTATCCACGGAATTGGCCGTAAACCCGCCGACGTCATGGCTCCAGAAGGAAAAGCCGGATAAGCCGAACGACAAACCGCCGCGCAATTCGGCCGCCATGCCGTCATCCGTGCTTTCGGCATCACCGCCCCAGTGAACGGGATAACGCTGGCTGCCGGCCCAGGCGCTGCGGGCCCAGATGATGTGCTCGCCGGTGGTTTTCAAGGTGATGTCCGCGACCGCCTTGTTGTAGCGCAACGGATACAGGTTATGTTCGTAAAACCCGGTCCGGCCGTCGGCGTAAAGGCCGTCCTCCGGCGCCGCTTCACCAAAATCCACTTTAATGGCGCCCACGCCCATCTGCAACAGGTTGGCCAGCTTGCCTTGATACCATTCAACGGTTTGGGGATTGGAGAAATCCAGCACGGCGTCTTCATAAGGCAGGTTGCCTTTGGCATCGCGCACCACGAGGCCCTTCTCCACCAGTTCGGGAAACAATTTGTTTTTGGGCACAAAATAGGGCAATTGCCAGAGCGAGATGTGAAACCCTTCCTCCTTCAGGTCGTCAATCATCTTTTGCGGGTCGGCAAAGCGCGACGTCGAAAACTGGTAATCGCAACGCCAATCGGTTTCGAACCAGCCGGTATCGAGGTGCAGCACATCGCAGGGGATCTTGTTTTCGCGCATCCGGCGGGCGACATCACGGACTTGTTTTTCCGCGTTGTAAGTGCAGCGGCTCATCCACAGACCGAACGACCAGAGCGGCGGCAAGGGGGATTTGCCGGTCAACCGGGTGTATTCGTCCAAAATTTCCCTGGGCGAACCCAGAAAGACAAAGAGGTCGAGCGCGTCATCGCCGATCATCAGGGAATTCACGCCACTAAAATCATGTCCGAAATCACAGGTGATCGGCGTGCTGGTGTGCAGGAACATGCCGTATCCCCGACTGCTCATGAAAAACGGGATGGGTTTGTACATGCCCTGATTCTGAATGCCGTTGGCGTCGTCGGGCCACAGCACCAGTTTCTGGCCGCGTTTGTTCAGGCCGGTGAACGATTCGCCGCAACCGAAAATTTTCTCGCCGGGTGAAAGCGTAAAGACGGCGTCCACGCTCCGCGAATAATCCGCCGCCCGCCGGACGAAGGAAAAGGGCATGACGGGTGTGAAAGTCGTGTTGTTGTCCGACGCATGATCCGTTTCGGTCAACAGCCGACCCTGCGCGTCGCGAAATTCAATGTGCCATGGATTTTCCAGGATGATGACGGAACCGAACTGGCTGGTGTAGCGGTAGCCGCCTTCGATTTTTTCGTATTGCCACGAATGGTCCTGCGGGACCGGTCCGGCGAGCATCAGTTCCGGCTGCGGCGGGGCCACCTCCGGCCCGGTTTGCAGACGGATCCGCACGGTTCGCGGTGAAACGAATTCAACCGAAAACGGCAGGGTGGGATTGGCGGCGTATTCGTTTGCCGGAAATTCGTTCGGGTCCACCGGCTTGAGGACGGCCAGCATGTTGTCGAAGGCCTGCCGGGTAAAATATTCGGCGCGTTGGTAGGTGATTTCCCCCTTCCCGGTCGCCGGATCAAAACCGGCGAGTTTGTCCGCCAGATAATAAAGATTGGCGAAGTTGTGGAAATCGCCGCTGATATCCACCGGATCATTCAGCAACCGGGGCGGATTGTCGGCAACCAGTTTGGGAGGTGCGCTGAGCCAGAAGCCCGCGCCGAGGCAGGCCAACATCACCATCACGTTTCGTTTGCTTTTCATAATGGAAGTCTTGTTAAAGTGCCGGGCTGACTGTTAAAAGGCATAATACGGAAGCAAGCCGGTCCGAGGATAAAACGACACCACGACACCGGGCAAACAATAAGAACATTTGCGCGTCACTATTTCCACGGTTCTGTTGGTTTTTTGATAATTCTGCTCTGCTTCCGCGCAACTGTCTTGTCATCAAAATTTACGAGTCGAAAAACTTGCTTTTTTGATAATCTCCCTGCGGATTGCTGTTCCAAACCGGCTTTTGCGCATAAACCCGAAACTATTGTCCTTGTACTCTATCCGGTCAAGGCGGACAAAGCTCCGCCAGCGTTGCCCAATGCCTCAACGCCTCTGATGGTTAAAATGACTGACCGGGCCCGGCAGATGGTCGTTGAAAATCCCCGGAAATCTGGACGAATTACCGGACGGAATTTGCCCGTTTGTCAAAAAAACCAATGACCCCGGAATGCTGAAATCCGGGGTCACGACTTGACTGCCTTCGACCGAACAACACCCGCTGCTAGGGCGAGGTGGCTTTCAGGTTCTCCACATTTTCCACGCTAGCATTCTCCGTGATAAACGGCGGGCCTTGCTGGGTTGTAATCTGCACATCCTTGCATTGGACGCCGCTGGCATTTTTGATCGTCATGCCCGTAACCGATGAAATACGAACATCTTCCAATACCACATTGGAAATCTCACTCTCGGGCAAGCCGGTAATGACCCCCGCCGATTTCTGGCAGGTGGCGGTCAGGTTGTTGATATAAATGTTGCGGAAAACCGGGGTCAAAGTGTTGGCCAGTTGTGCCGCGTCAGTCTTGGCGGCAGACGGTTGCGTGGTGTCTCCGGCGGAATTGTTCATGTAGTAACAGGTCAACGTGATGGCCGGAACGACGTTCTTCATGGTGATATCGCGGTAACGGATGTTCTCCACCACGCCACCCTTGCCACGCTGTGATTTGATGCGCAGGCCGTTTTCGGTGTTTTCAAATGTGCAGTTCCGAACGTTCACGTTCCGAACGCCGCCCAGGGTTTCGCTGCCGATGCTGATACCGTGGCCGTGCAGAATGGTGCAATCGGTGATGGTGATGTCTTCGCTCTCGAACTCATGCCCCGGAATTCGTCTCCCCGCCTTGATGGCCACGTCGTCGTCGCCCACGTCAATTTTGCATTTCGTAATCAGCATGTGCCGGCCGCTGGGGTCAATCGCATCCGTGTTGGCCGCGTGTGCCGGCGCCAGGATGGTCACGTTCGACACCACCACGTCTTCACAATCCGACGGCACAAAATGAAATTTTGGCGAGTTTTCCAGGGTGATGTTTTCCAGGCGCACATTCCGGCAACGATCCAGCACGATCAAATTGGGCCGCGGCAGGGTGTAGCCGGGCTTTTGCTGACGCGCCTTTTCCGCCTCACCCCACCACACCGCGCCGTTCCCGTCAATCGTGCCCGGGCCGGTGAAGGTGATGTCCGTCAATTTCTTGCCGCCGATGAAGGGAATGAAATCGCTGCTGCTCCCGGCCTTGAGCCAGTCCCCCGGCATTTTCATGAAATCACTCTGGTTGGTGGTCGCCAGCAACGTCGCGCCCGTTTCGAGCTGTACGGTGGTCCGGGTGCGCAGGGTGAGCGGCTGGCTTAAGTAAGTTCCGGCCGGAAACAGCACCGTGCCGCCGCCAGCCTTGCCGCAGACATCCAACGAGTCTTGAATGGCTTTCGTATCCAGGGTTGCGCCGTTGCCGGTGGCCCCGAATTCGCGCACGTTGAAAACCTTCGGCTCGGCCTGTGCCTTGATCTCGCTGCCGTCCAGCAACGTCAAACCGAGGAGCGACATCATCAGCCAAAGACCTGGTGCTTTCACTCCTCTCCAGGCGGTTTTTGTGGGGGTGGCTTTCATAAACGTGAATGGCGGGGGACTGCCGAATGGGATTTTCATTCTCTGATTCTAACGAATGTTGGCAAAGTTGCAGCCGCCCGTTTTGCAAAAAAACTTGAAATTTGAGTACTCCCCCCCCGGCGGGACGATCAGCGGATTTGATTTGCCGGTGCAAAATATTCAGATAAATCTGCAAAAAATCGCATTACTATTCAGCAGAAAATCTGTTATTGTGAATAAACTCCGTTTGGAAAGACAACCGACGCAACCGAGCAGTAAATGAGCAACACATTTTTTCGCATTTTTTTTCCTCTCCATCTTCCATCTGCGGTCATCACCCTGGGCCTGTTGTTTGCCATCACGGCATCGGGCAACCCCGCCTTGCCGAGTATTAACACTAACAACGTCTTCAACGTCACCAACGCGCCATACAACGCCAAAAATGACGGTGTGACGGTGGATACAACGGCCATTCAGAATGCCATTAACGACGCGGCAAACGCTTCTGGCGGAGGCACAGTCGAGGTGCCGGCACCGGGTACGTACCTGTGTGGCCCGTTGGCGATGAAGAGCAAGGTCAATCTACAGATTGACAGCGGTGCGATGTTGCAATTTCTGCCCGAAAGCAGCTACCCCAATGCGTCGGGAACTCCTGCTTATCCGGTGGGGTGTACTAATCTGACCGATCTGGAAATCAGCGGGTCAGGAGCCATTGATGGCAATGGTGCCGGTTGGTGGTCGGCAAACCCACCCAACCGGCCTTACATGATTTATTTCTCCAAATGCTACCGGGTGCTGATTCAGAACGTTACCCTGCAAAATGCTCCGAAGATGCACGTCGTTTTCAAGAATGGTGCCGGCGATATTACCATTCAAGGAATCACCATCAACACAGACTCCGACGATAGCCACAACACTGACGGCATTGATTTGGTCGGCACAAATTGCCTGATCCAAAACTGTTATATTAGCGACGGCGACGATAATATAGCGCTGGGGAGCAGCGGCAGTAGCGCTGTCTCGTCCGGCATTCTTATCACCAATTGCGCCTTTGGTACGGGTCACGGCGTCTCTATTGGCAGTAATACTGCCGGCGGTGTATCGAACCTGACGGTCATCAACTGCTCGTTCAATAACACCGATAACGGTATCCGGATGAAATCTGACAATGCTACGAGCGGTGGTGCTGGCGAGGGCGGTATCGCGCAGAACCTCTATTATTACAACCTGCACATGACCAATATCACATACGGGGCGATCATTATTTACAGCTATTACAACGAGGACGAAACGCCGATCGGTACCAGCCCCTCAACCGCCGCAGGAGAGTCAACGGGATCTCTAATCATCCCAATCTGGCGTAATATTGTCATCAGCAACCTGACTGCCACCGTCGCCAGCGGAAGCTCGGCCGGGGCCGGGATCATTTGGGGGCGAAAAGAGGCACCCGTTACCAACGTCATAATGAGCCACGTCAGCATCACAGCCCCGGCAACCTTCGACGTGTACAACGCTTACGGTATTCAATTCGTAGACTTCACAAATACACTGCCCGGCGGCAATAATACATTTACAATATATAACGCAGACATTATTGTCACCAACGACGCGCCGGGCGCCGGGTTGGTCACATTTGATGGCCTGACCAGCACCAACTCCTTGGCGCTCTATCAGGCGCCGGCCAGCCTGACGGCCGGCGACGCATTTGGTGCCAACCCCATTACTCTGGCTGCCAGTACTTTGACCGACAACACCAGTCTGACGGTGCCCGGCTCGACCGTTTTTAATTTTGCCTTGGGAACCAACGCCACCGAAGTCGTGGTGGCCGGGAACCTGACGCTAAATAACACGCTGAATATTGCCGCTGGAGACGGCTTCAGCGCCGGCGCTTACACGTTGTTCACCTACAGCGGGAGTTTTAGCGGCAGTCCGGTTCTGGGTACGACCCCGGCAATAGCGGGATATACTTACAGCCTTACCAATTCACCGGGATCGGTACGGTTATTGGTCCAGGCGCCCGCGCCGCCCTCACCGCCGAGCTTTGGCAGCATCAGCGCCACCGCCAACGGTCTGGTCATGAGCGGTTCGGGCGGGACAACCAACGGAACCTTTTATGTTATGACTTCCACCAACATTGCGCTCCCGCTGAACCAGTGGACGCCGGTTGCCACCAACCGGTTTGATGCCGGCGGTAATTTCATTTTCACCAACGCCTTTGCTCCTAACACCCCACAAGCGTTTTATATTTTACAAGTACCGTAATGCGCAATACGGCCGGCCGGGATCGGGAACGACGCGAAGAAGCGCTCCCGTGCGCACGACAAATATGCAAACAGCTTTGGTTGTTAAACGCTGATGATAAAATGGTTATAGAGTATTATCCAGGGTTGATAGTTCTCAATTTTCATGCACGTTTGCAACAAAACGGGGGCTGACAGATTAGAAATATGGGTTAATATTCAGGAGTCAAAAGACTAAACCACAAAAGCAAAGTTGCATTATGAAACGTATATTCTCGACCGCTCTCAGCATCGGCGCCGTCTGTCTTCTTTCTCACGGTGCCCATGCCACACTCCTGTTTTCAGAAGCTTTTAATTATACCGCTGGCCAGACCCTCGGGGGGCAAATCAACCCGGGCAACAGCACGGCTTGGAGTTCCGGCAATGCCGGCATGACCATTGCGGCCGGCGACCTGACTTATGCCGGTTTGGCGGATCAGGGCGGTAATGAACTTCAACTCGCGAACGGATCCGCAGGCACCATCTATAACACATTCGCCAATCAAACCAGCGGACAAGTCTATTATTCGTTTCTGTTTGATCCGACTGCGGCTGACAGCGCCAATAACTACTTCACGGCGATGAATCCGGGTACTTCAACTCCAAACGGCGGCAGCGACGCGATTGATGCTTATTATTATTCCAGCGGCAAGATTGAGTTGCGGGCCAACGCCCAAGCCGCAACCGCCGGCAGCGGCCCCGTCTTGACGCTGAATACGACGTATCTCATCGTTGAAATGATTGACCTGACCGCAAAGACCGCCAGCCTTTGGGTGGATCCAGACGCAAGCACCTTTGGCACGCTCACCCCGCCTACGGCGACGGCGACTCTTTCGGGCATCACGGCCACGGCGATTGACGATGTCGGGTTCAAGACTCAAAGTTCCGCGGGTGGCCCTTATTTGATTGATAACCTGCTGATTGGCACGACTTGGGCGGATGTGACGCCTGCGGGTGTTCCCGAACCTTCCGTCCTGGCTCTGGCGGGATTAGGCATATTCGGTTTGATTTCCTCCGTCCGCCGCCGGATGCAACGTTAATGCGAATTGTGGTTCTCTCTGCGACAGGCGCTGGTAATCTGCCAGCGCCTGTTTTGCATTTGGAGTCCGCTCCACAGATCAGCAAGGCATTGGCGCCGTCAATTTAAGATTGACGCCTTCAGGCGCTGACCGGCAGACATGATCCGAACCTATGGCAGTACCCCGGCCAATGTCACGGTCTAACAATTCAGCCAATAAACGCGCTGTCGTGGGGGTGTGCATTCTGCTGACGCTGACGGTATTCCTGGTCTTTGGCCGGACACTGGGTTGCGGTTTCGTCTTCGATGACAGTGTGTATGTCTCTAAAAATCCCATCGTCCAAAGGGGTCTGACTTGGGAAGGATTTCGCTGGGCACTGACTTACAATGCTATCGGCCACTGGCACCCGCTGACCTGGCTCTCCCACATGCTGGACTGCCAGCTTTACGGATTAAACCCCGCCGGCCATCACCTCACCAACATCCTGCTGCATACCGCGACGGTGGTTTTGCTTTTTCTTGTTCTGTACGAAATGACTTGCTCCCTTTGGCGCAGCGCGTTTGTGGCGGCGGTATTCGCTGTTCATCCCTTGCGAGTGGAATCAGTGGCCTGGGTGGCCGAGCGCAAGGACGTCTTAAGCGCGTTTTTCTTTATGCTGACGCTGGCGGCTTACCTCCGCTACGTTCGTCAGCCATCGGTCTTACGCTACGCCGCGGTGATGTTGTGCTTTGCCCTGGGCCTGTTGTCCAAGAATATGCTGGTGACGTTGCCTTTCGTGATCTTGTTGCTGGATTACTGGCCGCTGAATCGAATGCGGAATGCGGAATGTGCGATTCGGAATTTTGCCGGGCTGCTGGTCGAAAAGATTCCGCTGCTGGCACTGACGATCGGATCGTGCGTGATGACGTTTTTGACCCCGGAAAAAGTTTCTGGTTTTCTGCGTCTGCCTTTCGCGTTGCGGCTGGAAAACGCCGCGGTCTCGTATGTCACCTACATCGGACAGATGTTTTATCCGTCGGCCCTGGCGTGTCTCTATCCCAACCCCACCGCTGATTTGCCGCTCGGGCAGGTGGTTGGAGCACTGGCGCTGCTGCTGGTGATATCGGCAATGGTTTGGGCTTTTCGCAAGCCGTGTCCCTGGCTGTTCGTTGGCTGGTTTTGGTATTTGGGCATGCTGATTCCGGTGATCGGAATTGTGCAGATATCCTTCTACGCCCATGCCGATCGTTATACTTATCTGCCGCAAATCGGACTTTACATCGTGATGGCTTGGGCGGTCACAGATTTGACAAGTTCCCGGCGCTACGGCCGCCCGCTGCTCGCCACCGTGGGGGTGGTTGTCATCATTGCCTTGTCGGTCTGTACCTGGAGGCAAATCGCTTATTGGCGGGACGATGAATCATTGTGGCGACACGCCATTGCGTGCACGGCTCGAAATTACATCGCCTATAACAACCTCGGTTATGGGCTGGCGGCTGAAGGTCGGACGGCCGAAGCCATTGAACAATATCAGAACGCGCTCGAGCTGAATCCTGATTTTGCCGACGGCAACAACAATCTCGGCACAGCGTTTCTCGACCAGGGACGACTGGACAAAGCGCTCGAGTATTATCGGCGAGCTCTTGCCGTTGACCCGAATTTTGCCGAAGCCGAAAACAACCTGGGCATCCTGTTCGCCAAACAGGGCAAACCCGCCGAAGCCATCGAGCATTATCAAAAGGCGATTGAATTCAAGCCCACTCGCGCCGAATTTTACGGCAACCTGGGCAATCTGCTGGCCGGCCAGGGGCGCGCGTCTGAGGCCATCCCGGCCTTTGAGAAGGCGCTTGAAATCGCCCCCGACAACGCCACATTTCACTATGAGTTCGCCAACGTCTGTTTTTCGCAAGGAAACTGGGATGAGGCTATCAATCAGTATCAGCAGGCGCTCAAACAGATGCCGGACTCCGTTCACGCCCGCTATCAACTGGGGTTGGCGTTGCAATGCCGGGGCCATTTCGCCGCCGCGATCGAGCAGTTTCAGCAGGTTATCAAACTTAATCCGCTCCACGTCACGGCACAAAATAATCTGGCCTGGATGCTGGCGACCTGTCCGGAAGCATCGCTGCGCAATGGACCCAAGGCCGTGGAAATGGCCCGCCGGGCGGTGCAACTTTCCGCGGGGACCTCGCCGCAGATCCTGGACACACTCGCTGCGGCTTATGCCGAGGCCGGGCGATTCCCCGAGGCGGTTGAAACCGCCCGCCAGGCATTGGATCTGAGCGTTGCCCAAAAGAACAGAACCCTGGCCGATGTCCTCCAGAACCAGCTCAAGCTTTTTGAAAACCATGTCCCCTATCATGAAAAACCGCAGTGATTACAACCTCAACATCCGCGTGAGTCGCTAGCCGTTGTGGGGTTCCCAAATATCGTTGGCATCTCAAGCAATCTCAATGACATCTTCAACTCAAGCAACGAATGGAAGTTTGGGCCGGCTGCACGATTTGTGGCGACGGGGTTGGCTGAAGGGTTTATTGCTGGTCCTCGCCGTCATTTTTGTCTATCAACCAGTATGGCAGGGAAAACCCCTTTGGGATGATGATGCCCACCTTACGTCCCCCGGGCTTCGTTCCTCGCACGGACTGGCACGTATCTGGATCGAACCTGGCGCCACGCAGCAATATTATCCACTGGTCTATAGCATTTTTTGGGTTGAGCACAAACTCTGGGGCGATACAACACTGGGCTACCATTTAATTAATATTTTGTTGCACGCTTTTTCGGCCCTGTTGTTGTGGACAGTTCTGCGGCAGTTACAAGTGTCGGGAGCTTATTTGGCGGCAGCCATTTTCGCCTTGCACCCCGTCTGTGTCGAGTCGGTGGCCTGGATTTCGGAAATCAAGAACACGTTGTCAGGGGTATTTTACCTAAGTGCGGCGCTGGTTTATTTGAAATTTGACCGGAGCCGAAACGGGAGGCTGTACTTCGTGGCCTTGGGGCTGTTTCTGTTGGGATTAATGTCCAAAACGGTTGCGGCGACCTTGCCGGCGGCCTTGCTGGTGGTTTTCTGGTGGCAACGCGGAAAGCTGTCCTGGAATCGGGATGTGTTGCCGTTGATTCCATTGTTTGTGGCGGGAATGGGTGCCGGATTGTTCACCGCGTGGGTGGAATGGACGTTTGTTGGCGCCAGCCATTCCGGATATAATTTTTCTTTTGTCGAGCGGGTTCTTATTGCCGGGCGCGTGATTTGGTTTTACCTGGGCAAACTGGTGTGGCCGGTGGATTTGATCTTTATCTATCCCCGCTGGCACGTCAGCCAGACCGTGTGGTGGCAATACCTTTTTCCCATCGCGGCGTTACTGGTATCGGTCATGTTGTGGCTGTTTTCACGGCGGAACCGCGCGCCGCTGGCGGCATGGCTCTTTTTTGTCGGGACGTTGTTCCCGGCGTTGGGTTTCTTTAATGTCTATCCATTTTGTTTTTCGTTCGTAGCTGATCACTTCCAATATTTAGCCGGCATGGGCCCGATCACACTGGCGGCGGCGGGGATCGTTAGATTGCTCCGATCTTTTGCGGGCCAGCGGCAACTGTTTGGGCCCGTTATTTGCGGGACGCTGCTATTGGTGTTGGGGGTATTGAGTTGGCGCCAGAGTGGAATGTACACTGACATTGAAACCCTCTGGCGCACGACGATCGCCCGGAATCCAGATTGCTGGCTGGCCAATAACAATCTCGGCGGTTACTTGTATAGGGAAGGACACGTTAAGGAGGCGATGGAACATTATCAGAAAGCGATCCAGATCAGTCCGGATTTTCCTGAATCGCAGAACAATCTGGGTGTCACGCTTGCCGCGGAGGGACGGTTTGATGAAGCCATTGGGTATTACCGCAAAGCCCTCCAGATCAATCCCAATTGGCCTGATGCGCTGAACAATTTGGGCATGGCCCTGGCTGCCCGGGGTCGGTTCGACGACGCAATCGAGAACTATCGCAAGGCCCTCCAGATCGCCCCGAACGACACCGGTGTGCTGGACAATCTGGGTACTGCCTTTACTGCGGAGGGCCGGATTGACGAAGCGCTCGGTTGTTTTCGCGAGGCTCTTGCGATAGACCCCAACCTCGCAGGAGTATACAACAACTTGGGAATCTTGCTGGCCAAGCAGGGCCAGGTCACTGGAGCCATCGAACATTACCAGAAAGCCATTGAACTAAATCCCGCCCGCACAGAATTCTACAATAATCTGGGTAATCTGCTCGCTGCACAAGGCCGGTCGGCTCAGGCCGTCGAGCAATTTCAGAAGGCGCTTGAGGTTGCGCCTGATGATGCCAAAACCCACTACAACTTTGCCAACCTGCTCTTCGGCCAGGAACAGTGGGGTGCCGCAATTGAACATTACCAGCAGGCGCTAAAACAAATGCCGGATTCTGTTCATGCCCATTATCAGTTGGGCCTGGCATTGCAATGTGTGGGCGAATCCCAAGCGGCCATCCAACAGTTTCAGCAGGTCCTGAAACTTGATCCATTCCACATAACCGCCCAAAACGATTTGGCCTGGATATTGGCGACCAGTCCGGACGCATCATTGCGCAATGGCTCCAAGGCGGTGGAAGTGGCCCGCCGGGCGGTCCAACTTTCCGCGGGCACCTCTCCCCAGATCCTGGACACGCTGGCCGCGGCTTATGCCGAGGCCGGACAATTTCCCGAAGCAATCACAACGGCCCGTCAGGCGTTGGATCTGAGCGTTGCCCAAAGCAACAAGACATTGACCGGCCTGATCCAGAACCAGATCCAGTTGTTTGAGACGAATGCTCCCTATCGCGAAAAACCATAGCCGTTATCGGCACTTCTCGTTGCCTCTCAAGTCGGGATATCACCGTTTCCGCGAGGAGCATTCGCACATGCACTTTACTCAAACCTTTTTGCAAAGGTTTGGGGTTTGCACGTTCCGTGATTGCCCTATTCTGGAATCCTATAACCATGATTAAACCGTTATTCCGTCGGATGATTTTTGGGATCGTCATGCTGTTGGTTGCCTTTTTGCCTATCCACGGAGCGGCTGATGATGCCGCGGCAACGAGTAACGCCCGGGCCTGGTCGAAACTCCCTGATATTCTGGCGCAGATTGTTCCGCCCACTTTTCCTGATCGGTCATTTGTCATCACGAAATACGGAGCGAAAGGCGATGGCGTCACCGATTGTACTGAAGCCTTCCGGAAGGCGCTGGATGCCTGCAGTGAAGCGGGCGGCGGCAAGGTGATTGTCCCGGCGGGCGTTTATTTGACCGGTGCGATTCACTTGAAAAGCAACACGGACCTCGACGTGGAGAAAGGCGCCACCATTCGTTTCAGTACCGACCCCAAAAGTTATTTGCCGGTCGTCTTTACCCGATACGAGGGGACGGAAGTGATGAATTACTCGCCGTTTATCTACGCGCTGGGCCAGGAAAACATAGCCATCACCGGCGAGGGAACGCTGGACGGCCAGGGGCACCAGGCGGTCTGGTATTCCTGGAAACAAATCCCCGATCCCCGGGAACTGGTGGACATGGGCGACCGGAATGTGCCGGTGGCACGGCGGGTTTTCGGCGAAGGCCATCACCTGCGCCCGTATTTTATCCAGCCCACGCGATGCCGGAATGTCTTGATTCAAGGCGTTCATATTGTTGATTCACCGATGTGGGTGATTACTCCACTTTATTGTACCAATGTCACCATCAAAGCGGTCACGGTTGAAGCGGACGGCCCCAACACCGACGGTTGTGATCCCGATTCCTGCACGGATGTCTTGATCAAGGGTTGCCATTTCAGCGACGGGGATGATTGCATTGCCATCAAGTCGGGGCGGGACGTTGACGGCCGCCGCGTCAACATCCCCAGCCGAAACATCGTGATTCAGAACTGTGTTTTCAAAGACGGCCACGGCGGCGTTACCGTGGGGAGCGAAACCTCCGGTGGCGTGGAAAATGTGTTTGCCGAGGATTGCCGCTTTGACAGCCCGAACCTGGACATCGCCATGAGATTCAAAACCGGCATGACCCGCGGCGGGTTCATTCAGGACGCCTACATTCGCAATTGCACGGTCAAATCCGCCCGGACGGGCATCGGCATCACCATGAAGTATCCCGGCACCCTCAACGGCAAGGCGACGCCGGTCATTCGGAACATTGACATCCGCAATTGCACATTCGACCGGTTGTCCAGACAACCCATCGTGATTGAGGGCTTTTCTGATTCGGTGCAAATTACCGATGTCACCATTGCCAACTGTGTTTTCCCCGGCGCCGGATTCCGAAGCATTGTCACCAATGCCAGCCGCATCCATCTGACCGCCAACCGAGGTGATGGTCTTGATTAAGGAAGGAACCGGGATGTTTTCCAGTGCACTTTCTTCAATTGGATTTGCAAATGCAACCAATTGCCCATCCTTGTGCGTGGAGTTAGGATGTAGTCACTAAACAATCCTGTAGTGTCTGGCGAAACAAAACATTTAAATATTATGGCCATTAATATGAATCCTACCGCCAAAAAAGGCGCCAAACCGGCTGCCGGTCGGCTGCAAGGTCCAGCCGGCCATGGGTTTACTTTGATTGAATTGCTGGTGGTCATTGCCATTATCGCCATCCTGGCCGCCATGCTGTTGCCGGCGCTGTCAGCGGCAAAACAGAAGGCATCGCGGGTTGCCGACGCCAGCAACGAAAAACAGGTTGGCGAAGGTTGGACGATGTATCCGAGTGATCATGATAACCAGTTATTGCCGCTTCACTGGAAGGGCGTTGCCCGATTTGACAAGTCAGATACGAGTGCCGGACTGGCTTCACCTTGGGAAACCCATGAAATAGCCCGTATGTCGTCGGGGAACACGTTCGCCACCGGCTATGACTCTGATGTGCTCGGCGGCAACCCGCCAGATGGCTGGTGGAACCTCGGGCTGTTATGGGGAGACAAGGATATCGCCAATGGCAAGGTGTTGTACACTCCGGTCGGCGCGGGAATTGTCGGCGGGAATATGACTTACGATTGGTATGTTAGCCCTCCCTATCTGTGGCCGGCGTACTCAACTCAACCAGGCGCGGCGGGTAGTAATCCTGGATATATCCGGATCGGTTATGATTATTATCCCCAGTCTAGAACCACGACATACGCCGGGCTCGGCGTTTATATTCCAAATGTCGCCCTGACGATGGCTCAACTGGATCAGAAAAAATGCATTGTCACCGACCAAACGCAGGGTTATGACACCTATCCCTATGCGAAGAACACAATTGGAATCAATGCGCTTTTTCCCGATGGCCATGTGCGGTGGGTAGGTCAAAACGATGCGCCCAACGCCTTGAATCTGTTCAATCCGTCCAGTACCGGACCGAATGGCACAGTTACCTATTGGGGTAAAACGGGAGATGCCGGTTCCATTGGCGAAAGTGGCGGTGCCAGCATTTTCAAATACGTCAGGTCTATTCTCCCTCCGTGACCACGAGCGGAGAATGCTCAGGAAGACGGTCTGGCTAAGCGCGGGGATGGTGTCGCCGGGTTAATCCTCTTTTTAGAACGCTTCAGTAATTTCCGTAGCCGCCGAGGTGAGGGCGTGTTGCCCAAATTGGGCGGATGAAACTTTTTAGTGATGAGAGCGTCTAACAGGCTCTTGAAAAACTGGTCATTTTGGATGTGAATGGCCTTCGTGGGTGAGTCGGAAGCCTGGAGGCAGGGATTGTTTCCGAGTTTTGCCGCTCCAAGTGCGGCATTTTTCTTTCACTTCACCACCTCCAAGACACTGCGCCAGTGCGCCCCTCAGCGGGGCACTGCCAATCCGGGTGGCCCCAGCGCCAAGAGTGATCATCCGCACCAGGTTGCCGGCCTCACCGACAAAATAGGCGCATAATTGGGTACGACCGATTCCTTAGAAGCGAGTTTTGCGAAAACCGCCGCCCGTTTTTATCCAGCCCAAGCCTTCTTCGATGCGCTTGCGGATTTTCCGGCTGAGCACGTAAGTCGGCGTACAGATCGTGCGCCGGTCCAAACCCGCAATCTTTCGACCTTTAGCCGCCGCCACGTGCGGCACGATGCCCCGCTGCCGACAGCCTTGGACAAACGGTCCATTATGATAACCTCTGTCGGCCCCCACTGTACGTGCCCGCTTTCGCCTGGCCAACCAGGGCGATCAGCACCTTGGCCTTGAGCGATCGCTCCGGCGGAATCGAAGGTCGACCTTCTCGGGCATACATGGCATCGAAATGCTGATTCATCCGCCCCAACACTTCGTCAATGTACCACTTGATCGTGCGGATCGGATGCTCCCCAGGAACGTCGGCTTCGGGAGAAATCAAACAAACCAGCTCAGGTTGTGTCTTTGATGGCGCCACGCATGTCCTCCTGACACGCGCCACCTCATCACATTCAATAGTTTTTCAAAAGCCTGCTAAAGAGGCGATATGATGGGAACCCACCGGCCACAGAACGAATTGTCAGTTCCCAGGTGAACTTGGGAAAGCGTGTTGGGGCCGATCATCCGCTGCGCCGGATCAAAGGCATTTTGGATCTGTCGTTTGTGCAGCCTACCGTTGAGCCCTTCCACGGGAAAGACGGTCACGTGGGCACCAATCCTGAGATTCTGGTTAAAATGATGTTCTTGCTGTTTCTGGACAACGCGGCCAGTGAACGTGAGTTAGTGGACATGATCCGGGAGCGTTTGGATTACCTGTGGTTTTTGGGTTATGGGCTTGGACGATGAAGTGCCCAATACACAGCGTACTTTCCAGGGCGCGGGCGCGCTGGGGAGCCGAGGTGTTCTGCCAGTTGTTCGTGTGCAGGATCCAGCAGTGTATGGCTGCCGGGCTGGTGGATGGCCGGAAACTGCATGGCGACAACAGCTTGATCCGAGCCGATGCCTCGCGGGATTCAGTCACCCGGCTTCGCCCGGACTGGTGGCTGCGATACGAGGGGCCTATGCAATCCAGGAGCAAAAACTGGAGGAACCACTTGGGAAAGGGGTCCATACGACGCATATTTCCAGGACGGATCGGGAAGCGACGATGGCCCGGGGAGGCAGCGGCCAGATCAGCCAATTAAGCTACAGGCACCACCGGGCGGTGGACGACGCCAACGGGGTCATTACCGCGGTGCAGACGACGACCGGCGTAGCGGGGGGATGCAGCAACTACCCGGTTTATTGGCATCAGACAATTTGCGTGTCGCTTCCAAGTCGTCTAAGTCCGGCCAACAAAAAAGCGCCCCTGGCGGCGAGCCAAGGGCGCTCAGTGAGAACTGACATTAATTATTGACCGTACACGCGATAGAAACTGGCAGTATTGGTCACCCTATCCGTCCAGTTGGTTACCGTTGCAGGCAATTGGCCCACCACCGTGCTCCACGTATCGGTCAGGCTGTTGTCCTTGCGTTGCACAAAGAACAGCGAAGCGTTGGCAGCCGGAGAGGGTTGCCAGGTCAGTGTTACGCTGTTGGTTGTCACATTGGTGGTAGCACCGATGAAAACGTCTTTAATGCTTGTGATGGGGACGCTTGAAACCGACACCGGGGCGTTGGCCACTTGCACGTTAAACAGCGGGAAGGTGAAGGTGTCGGCGGCATTCTCCAGCTTGTTGTCCCGCACGGCAATGGTGTCAAACCGGTGATAGCCCAACATGTTGGTATCGGCGCCGGAATACGTCAGGTTCAGACTGCCGCCGGTAATTGACGCCGTGAGCGTACAATTATTGGTGGCGGTTCGCGCCACGGTCAATGTCAGCGTGTAAGTGGTGCCGGCCTGGAATGCGGCGACGTTGGAATAGGCCCCATTGAATGGCCCGCTTCCCAAGGATAAGTAATCGCCCGTCGCGCCCATCAGGTCATTATCCCCCACACCGTTCCTGACATAGAGGCTTAATGGGTTGGATGTACTGAAGAATTTTCCGAAATCCAGGTCCAGCATGTAACCCCTCATATTCAATCCATTGCCCAGACTTCCTTCGAGGCTTGGGTCATCCGCAGTATAGTTTGTGCTGGAGGCATCGGCGGTATCGAACAAGCCGAACCGAAGCGATCCATTGTTGGTAAAGGCATTGAACGAGTTGGGAATGAAATTGAGGGTGGCGATTATTTGTGTTCCGATAGCCAGATCAACCGGCAGCCTGCTGGTAGGGGTTAAATTGACAAAATAACCCAGGAACAAACTCGAGCTCCCGCTAATCGGCGTAGCGATCAAGCCGGTGCCGTTTGGATCGGTGACCAAATCTGAAGAACTATAAGGCGATGTGCCGGAAGTAAACCAGACGGAATGAGTGCTCGTCACGGGGCCAACATCGCGGAAGCTGCTGCTCGGGAAAGTATCGTTCATGACCGTGCTGGGCGACGGTGTCACCGTCGGGGCGGTCAGCGTGACGGTGGCGACGGAGGAAGTGGCCGAGGAACCGTCGCAGGCGACACTGACAATGGCGCGATACTTATTTCCATTGTCAGTCGCCAACTGCAGATTGGGCGTGGTGTAGATGTTCTGATTCGCGCCATTGATATTAGTCCAAGTGGTGCCGCCATTCTGGCTTAGTTGCCACTGATACGTCGGCGCAGTGCTATTGGCCGCTTTGACGGTAAATCTCGCATTAATTTCTGCAACCTGGGTTATGTTCGTTGGGTTTGTAGTAACGCTTGCGGTCAGGCATTGACCGAAGGGAGGCGTGACCTCCGCCCAGTTCGTGGCAATGCGCAATTCATCAAATTCGGCCTTGGGCCCGTTATCCGTTATGGCAAATCGTCCCGGCCCGGTGGTGCTGGCATCCACGGAGCCAACACCTGCAGGCAAGGACACGTCAGGCGCCGGCACATTCGCTTCATTGGTCCCGAAGGTATTGGGAGCCGGGTTGATCCAAAGATCCGCCTCGTCATTGCTATAGTACGACGTACTGTTGGTTGCGACAATCTGAAGCCGAACGACCACAAAAACCGGTTGTCCCACCGTAATCGGAGTCGGGTCCCAATTGGTAGGGCCTCCTGACAACTCGGACCCGGTGGCGTATGGATTTTTGCAGATTCCCAATTGGACGGTGTTCACGCTATTTGACCTCGCAAACAACCGCCAGTAACTCGCATCGGGAGTAGTTTGAAGACCGCTGTTCTCACGATGCATGATGGCAATGGTCGAAGCCCCATTGGTATAAATATTAGTGTTGTCGTCAAATTGGTACAGGAACGAAGTATAAAGGTTGGCAGCATTGGTTCCGGGAAAAGCTGGAAACGGCTGATTCTTGTTGGCAAACGTGTTGTAGCAACCATTGGGATGCCCCCCCGGCGTATCGAGGTCATAATCGTCATTGGTATTGGCAGTATTGGCTATAAAAACCCGGTCGCCGGCGGACGCGACCAAACCCAAGGCCGTTCCGTCCAGACTGCCGCTGCCGTTGGTGACCACGATGTGAGATCGGGAGGTGTTCCAACCGGGCACTCCGCCAGTCGCGCCAGTTCCGACACTACCCAGGGGCCCGGTGGCATAGTCTTGAAATTGTTCTGTTAAAACCGTTTGGGCGCTGGCACTCAGGCTGAAAACGGTGCCAAGGACAATTGTGAGAACTAAACGGATCTGTTTCATAGGCATCTCCAGAAGGTTTTGAGATTTGTACATTAATTTTATTTTTACCTGTGCGGGCTTGACCAACTTCCATCTGTCGCTACTCACCTGTCATGAGTATAAACTCCGGCTTTGCTTAACATTGATTGATATTAGACCTTACCCGAACCCATCTTTTATGTCACCCCTGTATTGTTGCAAAACTGTTTGAAAATTGGGCACACACCCGGCCCACCGGTGAATATTTTTCACTCGGACTTTCACGCCGGTCCGTCGAGGGAAAGCCGCGATATTCGGACAGTAGTCCGGCTGAAAAGAACCGCCCCGGAGGTCTTTAGGCAAAAATCAGTTGTAAAGAGCGCCGGTTCGGCCCACTTTTATCACACATGCGAAACAAGCAAAAACGGGTCCTGATCGCGCTTGGTTGGTATGACTACAGACTGCACCGCGGAATCGAGAAGTTCGCCCAGGAACACGACTGGCATCTTTCCGCCAATCTGACCCGGGAAAAGGTCATTCCCTGGGGTTGGGAAGGACATGGCATCCTGGCGTGGCTTGGAGCCGGGGATGATTTGGCGGAGTTTGTCGTCAGCGTCAAGAAGCCAACGGTGGACTTCAGCTTTCGCCGTCCGCAATTGCGGTTTCCCAGGGTATTGGAGGACCATGCCCATGCCGCGCAACTGGCGGCCGAACATTTTCTGTCCCGCGGTTTTCACCATTTTTTGTATTACAGCGACACTGATAACTGGTCTTACGAGGAACGCGGCCACGGTTTCGCCGAGGCCCTGAAACGGTCCGGGCACGACTGCACCTGGTTGCGGTGGCACGAATCGCCGGCCTATCGCGACGATCGGGAACAGTGGAAGCACAAACGAAAATGGCTGCTCGGCCAGTTGAAATCCAAGCCCAAACCGCTGGCGGTTTTTGCGGCCAACGACGAGCAGGCGCTGGACGTGTTGGAATCGTGCGAGAGTGCGGGACTGACCGTGCCGGAGCAGGTGGCGATTATCGGGGCGGAAAACAACCTGCTGGCGGCAAACACCATGCACACTCCCATCTCCAGCGTGGATACCAATCTGGAGACGTTGGGTTACATGGGCGCGTCGTTGTTGCAGGATTTAATGAATGGCAAAAATCCGCCCCGAAAACCCATCCGGATTCCCGCGACCGGCATCATTACGCGCAAGAGCAGCGATCTGCTGGCCATCAACCATAAAGGCGTGGCCAACAGTCTCCGGTTTATTTGGGAACACGCCGCCGAACCGATCACCGTGAAGGATTTGGTGGGTGTGGCGGCCATGTCGCGGCGGGGATTGCACAAGGCTTTCCTTGAAAACGTGGGGCGGACCCCCGGCCAGGAACTTCAGCGCGTGCGGATCGAACGCGCCAAACGGCTGCTGGCCGAATCCGGCAGCAAGCTGGAAGTGTTGGCGGGCCAATGCGGTTATCAAAGCGCCAACACTTTCTGCGTGGCGTTCAAGCAGGCGACCGGAATGTCCCCCAAGCAGTTTCGCGACAGCGTGGTGCGTTGATTCAGGGGAAAACCACCCGCCGGAGGCTTATTTTTCCCGGCGGGTTGCGGAATGAATCCGTGTGCCGGAACGCGAAGCGGGCGGCTTGCGAGTCTCCTTGTTCGTTTCACCCGTCGGCAGTTGCAAATACTGCTGGGCGTTGGCATGGCAGATATTTTGAATCATCGGCCCGAGCAGGGAGTCGTCATCGGGAATCTCCCCGTTTTCCACGTCGCGTCCGACCAGGTTGCACAGCACGCGCCGGAAGTATTCGTGGCGGGGATAGGACATGAATGAACGGGAATCCGTCACCATGCCGACGAAGCGCGAGAGCAGCCCCAGATTGGAAAGCGCGTTGAGCTGCCACTCGATGCCCTCCTTCTGGTCGAGGAACCACCAGCCGGAACCGAGCTGGATTTTCCCGGCCCTGGTGCCGTCCTGGAAATTGCCGAGCATCGTCGCAAACACGTAATTGTCGGTCGGATTGTTGTTATAAATGATGGTCTTGGGCAACGCCTTTTCCTGGTCCAGACGATCCAGATAGGCGGCCAACGCCGCGGCTTGCGGGAAATCGCCGATGGAATCAAAACCGGTATCCGGGCCCAGCTGCTGAAGCAACCGCGTGTTGTTGTTGCGCAGCGCGCCGAGGTGAAGTTGTTTTGTCCAATTCTTCCCCGCATCCAGCGCGCCGAAAAAGAGCATCATAAAGGCGGAAAATTGCGCCTGTTCCCCCGGTGTGGCGGCCTTCCCTTTTTGCGCCCGGGCAAAAATCGCCGCGGCCGTCTTCTCGGAACAAAAATCCGCGTAACACTGCGTCATGCCATGGTCCGAAAGGCGGCAGCCTTGAGCGTGGAAATAGTCGTGACGCGAACGCAGGGCATCGAGGAATTCCGAAAAGCCACCGATTTCAATGCCGCTGGCTTCCGACAACCGGCTGACCCATTGATTGAATGAGACCGGTTGATGAACTGCCAGCGCTTTATCGGGACGAAACGCCGGGAACACACGCGTGGCCAGACCGGACACCGCGATGGCTTTATGATGGCTCAGATCATCCGTGGGATCGTCCGTGGTACAGACCGTTTTGACGTTGAACTTTTTCAGGATGCCCTGGGTTGTCAGTTCCGGCGTGGCCAGTTGATGATTGGCGTTGTTCCAGATACGCACAGCACTCGCCTCGTCCAGCAGTTCATCAATGCCAAAATAGCGCTTCAATTCCAGATGCGTCCAATGATAGAGCGGATTACGCAGTGTGTGCGGCACGGTCGCAGCCCAGGCCTGGAACTTCGCAAACGGATCAGCGTCACCGGTACAGAACCGTTCGGCAACGCCGTTGGAACGCATCGCGCGCCATTTGTAATGGTCGCCTTCCAGCCAGATTTCAAAGAGGTTATTGAACTGGCGGTTTTCCGCAATGTCCCTGGGTGAAAGGTGGCAATGGTAATCGAGAATGGGTTCCGCCTCGGCATATTGATGGTAAAGCCGCCGGGCCGTGCGGGTTTGCAGGAGGAAGTCCTCGTGAATGAATTTCATATTGCCGCCGCCGTCTCTTGGGCCGGAACGGCCGCCTTCCGCGGCGCCACGCGTTCCAGCCCGACCAGCAATGGTTTCATGTGGCGTTCGTAGAGGTTGGTGGTGACGTTTCGCGCCACTGTCTCTTCATACTTATCCAAGGCGTTAAGATAGCGCCCGCCCATCTTGGCCGCGATTTTGTAACCGACATGAATCAATTGCCGCAGATGACGGTTATAGGCCGGATTTTTCTGGTCATGGCGCAGGGCGGCGGTGAATTGTGTCGCGCTCCAGCCGTTGACTGTGGCGACCGGCGGCAGCTTTTTGAAATCAATATCAATCACCGTCGCATAAGGCGCACAAAGCTCCCCGGCATGCGCCATGGCCCCGGCATAAATCTCCTTGGCCAACGCCAGGCCCTCGCCCCCGGCCTCCGCCAGTCCAATCACCTCTTCCAGCCAGGTTGTCCCAGCCGTTTTGATGTGCAGACCGGTTCCGAAGCGGGCCAGGGCGCGGCGCATCGGCGCATAAATGGAGAATTTATCGCTCCCGGAATGGACGCTCAACTTTAACGTCTCCGGCAATCCGTATTGCTTCACGGCAAAGTCAATGACCGCCAGATCATCATTGAATTCCTTCTCGAATTGAGCAACGTCTCCCACATAATCCACCCCTTTGTTGAACCGTCCGGTAAACTTGGGCGCAATGGTCTGGATGGGGATCTGCTCATCGGCGATGGCGGCCAGGATAATCAACAATTCCGGCGGCGTCTGCGGCTGGTCCGTTTCGTCCATCGAAACTTCCGTGACAAATTTCCGGCCGGTCCTGGCCTCGACAATGTGCCGGTAAATCTTTCCCGCTTCCTGCACCGCCAACAGATATTTGCCGGCAATGCGTTGCACGTCCACAGCGGTGGTTTGAATCGGCCATTCAATTCCGGGAATTGAAATCTGGCCCACCAATTCAGGATGTTTCCCGATAAACGCGGCCGCGGCTTTTGCCTCCGCCGGCTTCCCAATCCAATCCGCCACGTCAATCGTATAGAAATCCGAATGCGGCACGAACCGATCCACCGTTTTCAACCCGATATGGTCGGCGTCCACATGATAGGCTTTTTGCCAGCCCAATTGCTTCACGGCGGCTTCCACGGCGGCCCGGGTGCCGGACGGCTCGGACCCGACAATCATGTGTTCACGGTTGGATTTGTTCCAGACCGGAGTGACCTCCACACCTTGTTTCGCGGCCAGTATGAATGACTGGAGCTGTGCCCTGGCCTGGTGCGCAAAACGGTCCCCGACACCAAACGAGAATTTCTCTAATTTCAATATTTCTGCCATAAAATTGTCCATTTCCCACTGCTCAACAAGGATAACTCCATTGCCCGTTAAAATAACTACTATCTTTTGCACGGCAACATGAGATTTCTGCACCGAAATTCAGCCGGTGATTTCCCTTGCTTCAATAACAGGCCTGAAGGGGTTCATTCTCCCGCCACCCTGTTCAGGGATGGCACTCTCCCCGGAGTGGATTTCGTCTGCCCTCGCCGTCGTGCGAAGCGTCCCGGGGAAGCGTTAACGGCAGCCCCACTTCAATTTGCGGGCGGTTGAGCGGCTCTCAGGGCAACGGGGGATGGGACGAACAGCCGGCCCGCGGCGTCGAACGGCTTGCTTTAGGCCGGTTTATTGGGCCCGGAGGAAGACGCTGGCCGTTTTCAAGTCATCGGATGTCGCCGTCAGTCTAATGGTCCCGGGGTGCCCGGCCTGGGAACGAAGGATGGCGAGGCAATGACCGTTGAATGCCTCGCGGTCGCGGGAAGGAAACGAAATCAAATCCGTGGGGTCGCCGTTGTCGGTGGCCGCAATTTCGCCCGGTCCGGAGATTGCGAAATGGATTAAGTTGGCCGCGCGGGGAACCCTCAAACCGTTCTTATCCTCGATTGTCACTGTGACGAAGGATAAATCTTCACCGTCGGCGCGAATTTCTTTGCGATCCGGTTGCAACGCGAGCTGCATGGCCGGGCCGGTGGTTTGGACGATGTCGGTTGCCCACAGCCTGCCGTTTTTGTAAGCGGCTGCCTTCAGTTTGCCCGGTTCGTATTTCACGTCATTCCAACAAAGACGGTATTCATATTGTCGCTTCGTCTTCCGGCCCAGCGATTTGCCGTTCAGGAACAGCTCGGCGGAATCGCCGGAAGTATAAACAAAAACGGGTGTGGTCTGCCCGGTGCGGTCCGGCCAGTTCCAGCACTGCGGAACCAGGTGAGCCATGGGCAGGTCAGGCCGCCAACGCGCCTGATAGAGGTAAAAACGGTCTTTCTTGAAGCCGGCCAGGTCCACAATCCCAAAATAGGAACTGCGCGAAGGGTCGTTGGGGGCATCGTAAGGCGTCGGTTCGCCAAGGTAATCAAAGCCCGTCCACACAAACTCACCGGCCACGAATGGATTTTCGTCCTGGCCTTTGAATTCGATGTCCGGGATGGTCGCCCAGGGCGGAGCCGAAAGGTCGTAGGAACTCATTTGAAAATCCGACTTGCCATCGTCCTTGTTGGTGCTGACCGGGTAAAAATATTCACCGCGCGAACTGATGCAGGAAGCGGTTTCGCTGCCGAAGATCGGCAAGCCGGGATTGGCCGCATGGACCCTGGCGTACAGGAAAGGTTTGTAGTTATAACCGAAAACATCAAGGTTCGTCTGGAAGCCATCGAAACCGGATGAAGGATGGTCACAAGCGGCGGTGGTTGGACGTGTCGGATCTTCCTCGTGAGCGATGCGGGTCAGTTCGGCGGCGATTTGCCGTCCCGCCGGTCGCCCCTGATCGGGCACCTCGTTGCCAATGCTCCAAAGAATGATGCTGGGGTGATTCCGGTCACGGCGCAGTTCGGCGCGCCAGTCTTTTTCATGCCAATCATCGAAGAGCAGATGATAATCGTTGGGCCGCTTGCCGTGCTGCCAGCAGTCAAACGACTCGTCCATGACCAACATACCCTTGCGGTCGCACAAATCGAGCAGCTCCGGCGCGGGCGGATTGTGGCTGGTACGGATGGCGTTGCATCCCATCTCCTGTAAAATTTCAATTTGACGTTCCAGGGCACGGACATTGACCGCCGTGCCGAGCGCGCCGAGGTCGGCGTGGTCGCAGACGCCATTAAGGCGGACATGTTTGCCATTCAGGAAGAATCCTTGATTGGGATCGAACTTGAGGGTGCGGATGCCGAAAGATGTTTCGTAACTGTCCAGCACATGGCCATCCAGGCGAATGGAGGTGACTGCCACGTAACGATTCGGCGTTTCCAGGCTCCACAGTTTCGGCTGGGCGATGGTGATTTCCTCCCATGCGGTTTCTGATTTGCCCGCCGCCAGGTTTAAAAAAGGGCGTGCGTCGGAGGCGTTCTCTGCGAGAACTTCGACTTTTTTCCCCTTCGCGCCATCCGGTCCCAGTTCGTAAACTTCATTTTCAATCTCGGCCAAAGTGTCGGCGTCCGAATCGTTATCCACTGTGAACTGGATCCGCACGGTCGCCTGTTTCTTGCTGACTTCGGGTGTCGTGACATAAGTGCCCCAGTGGGCCACGTGCACCGGCCCGGTTTTCACCAGCCAGACATTGCGGTAAATGCCGCCGCCCGGATACCACCGCGAGGAATCCGGCGGATTGTCCAGCCGGAGGGCGAGGACATTTTCCGCGCCGACTTTGACATACGGCGTCAAATCGAGTTCCCAGGAGGAATAGCCGTAAGGCCAGCCGCCGACATACTGACCGTTTAGCCAGACATTGGCGTACGACATCGCGCCATCCACTTCAAGGCACAGGCGGCGGTCTTTGTTGGATGCGGGCACGGTAAAGTGTTTGCGATACCAGCCAACACCCTCCCAGGGCAACTTGCCGGTTGAACCGGGGGCTTCCGGTTCGAACGGCCCTTCAATACCCCAGTCGTGAGGAAGATTCAGCCGGCGCCAGCCGCTGTCATCGTATCCTGCCCGGGTATAGGCGACCTCTTCACCGGGGTTGCCCGGCGGGCGCGCTCCGGGCTCAGCCCCGGTCGCAAATTCATTGCCGGTGGCCGTTACCCAGGGTTTAATGTTGGTATAACTGAGTTCAGCACCCGTTCCGGGCGGGTCACCTTTGGCAAAATGCCAGTCGGAGTCGAATGAAAGACATTCCCGAACCGGACCAGTTGCTGGAGCAGCGGTGGTTAACAAACTCAGAGTAAAGAGGGTGGCGACCACCGGAAGTTTCCAATTAAGTTGAGATAGAATGAAGCGGGTTGTTCCTTTCATAAGTATCGCCTTTCCAGCTTGTTAGTTCCAACGAGAAGGGTTCCGTTTCGACAACTTCGTGGTGGCCATTGAATCCATGGCAACCTTTTAAAAGGTTTTTGCATAGCCTCACAAATGTATGGTTTTGGCATTTTGGTTCATTTCCTGATGCCACAACTGGATTTGCGGGTGTAACATCAGTTCATGTGCACCGTTTTCCCGGCTTGCCTGCGTCGAAGTTCCATCATCTGTAGCTTCATACTCATCGGCTGCCAAAATACGGTAAGTCTATGACCTCAAGGAAGGCAAGCGCATCATTCAGAGTCGTGTGCGGCAAGAGCATTCTCCTGGGCGTTTGGATGCTCGCGGCAATCATTCTATTTCCAACCACCGGTCGTGCCAGCAACCCCGCTCCTCCGGCGGCGGCCCGGGTTAATCCGGCCCCGTTTTATCTCGGCGCGGATATTTCCACCCTCTCCGAGGTTGAGCGGCGCGGGGGTGTTTACATGGACGGCAGTAAACCCGGTGACGCGCTGTCCATTTTCATAAAGCATGGCTGGACCTGTTTCCGCTTGCGCATCTGGGTGGATCCCACCAACGGTGTGAACGGGCTCGCCTACACCACCAAACTGGCCCGACGCATCAAGGACGCCGGCGGGACGTTCATGCTTGATTTTCATTACTCCGACTGGTGGGCGGACCCGCAGAAGCAGAACAAGCCTGCAGCGTGGGCCAATCTGGACTTTGACAACCTGGTTGAACAAACCCGGAGTTATACGGCCCAGGTAGTTAAAACATTGAAAGCTGCCGGTGCAACACCGGATTTCGTGCAAATCGGCAACGAAATCACCGGAGGCATGTTGTGGCCCGACGGCCAGGTGAGAGTTCCACTTTCCACCGTCAAGGTGTTCGGGGGTGATGTGACCGTCATCAAACCGCCGGAGCCATACGATGATGCCAGGCAATGGGATCGTCTCATCCGCCTGATAAAAGCCGATGCCAGCGGCGTCCGTTCGGTCACGGTGCCCGAGGATCATGTCCGGATCGTCATTCACATTGATTGCGGCGGCGACTGGCCGGTCACCAAATGGTATTTTGATCATCTGACCCAAGCCGGAGTTGATTATGATGTCATCGGGCAGAGCTATTACCCGAACTGGCACGGCACTTTGGAAAATGTCCGCGACAATCTGCGCCATACGATTGAGCGTTACCACAAGGACGTGATGATCGTTGAAACCGCGTATCCCTCCCGGAATACCCATCCCTCGCCGGCCGCGGCGAAGAACATGGTTTGGCCGATGACGGCTGAAGGCCAGGAACAGTTTTTGGCTGACCTCATTAAAACGGTCAAAGCCGCGCCGGAGGGCCGCGGCATGGGCGTGATCTACTGGCATCCGGAAGCCACGTTTATCCCCCAGGCGACCGGTTGGTGGAGTCGGCCTGATGCGAATTCCCTTTTCGATGCCCAGGGCCACCCGTTGCCCGCGTTGAACGTGCTGGATTTTCCGTCCGAATCGCACCTGGCTCGCTCGAAGACGGAGAGCGTGGACGAGCCAGCCAATACGCTTCCATGATTGGAACCCTGCGGTCATACTCCCGGCGCATGCATGGAGCATCTGAGTTTCCGGGTTGGGTCATCAAAGCCGTTTGCGGTGGCTGCATCCTTGGCGTCGGGTTGACCGCGCCCGATGTCAGCCGGGCGGAAGACCAGGCAGCGGTTGGATCGTCACTGGTTACCAACGTTATACAGTTCTCCCGACTGGGCTCTCAAAATCCAACCGTCAGTCATTTTATCCGTCTGGAGGGAGACGTTTTGTGGGCGGATCCGGCGCAAGGAAAATTCGTTTTGCAGGACGCGTCCGGGACGGAAGAGTTGGAAATGGCATTGCCCGGCCGCCTCCAGCCGGGCCAGCGGGTGCGCTTGGAGGGCGAGACGACGATTGCCCGGCGCGGCGCGGGCGTGCAACTCGGGGTCGTGGGGCCGGTGGTGGACGACGACGGCATCCACACCATGATTGAAAAATCCGGTGCGGTCTATCTTCAGGCGGGCCGCCATCCCATTCGTGTTGATTGGTTTAATGGCGTCGAGAAATACGGCCTGGAAGTGAACTATCAAGGGCCGGCCCTGCGCCGACAACGAATTCCCGACTCGGCTCTTTTTCGCACCCAAACGGACGCAACGGGCGCGACCCATTTTGTGGCGGGATTGAATTATGCCTGTTATGCCGTTGATGGCGAGGTTTTGCCTGACTTCGACGCATTGACTCCCCTCAAAACCGGGAACGTGTCCAACTTTGATCTGGATGTCATGCTGGGTGTGATGAGCCGCAACGAGCACGTGGGATTGCAATTCACCGGCTATCTTCAGATCCCCCGCGATGGCCTCTATACCTTTTACCTGACCTCGGACGATGGCAGTCAATTATTCATTGGTGACCAGTCGCTCCGGCTGGAGACGATCGGACGGATAGCATTGCCGGAGCCGCGTCAGATGATCATCGGGCAGACGTTGAGTGAAAGCGGGGATTATCAGCGGGTTGAAGTTGAAGGAATCATTACGTTTGTCAGTGAGCGGAAAGACGGTTGGGACCTGGAAATAACCTCCGACACCGGCCGTCTGAAACTCAAAGTGGCGGATGGCTCCGGATTGTCAGCGGGCCGGCTGTTGAACAGCCGAGTGCGAGTCACCGGGGTTTGCCAAAGTGTTTACAACGCCGAAGGAGAGAGAGTCGGCGGCGTCCTGTTGGTTTCGGACAAACGCGAAATCGAAATCATTGGGACAACCCAGCCAACGGCTGAAAACATGGAGGTCGGCCCGGGAACACGGCGGGTGTTGACCGCCGCCAGTGAAGTTCATCAATTGAACCGGGAAGAGGCGCAACGAGGCTATCCGGTGGAAATCCAGGGCGTAGTCACCTGTGTGCTGCCGGAGCGCCAGGCCTTCACCCTCCAGGACGCTACGCGTGGAGTATATGTGGAGGATCATTCCGAGAGCCGGTCCGTGCCGCCCAGGATCGGCGAGTATGTCAAGGTGAAAGGCAAGACCGATCCCAGTCTGTTCGCGCCCATCGTTGACGCCGACCGGGTCGAAAATTTGGGGGCGGGACGTATGCCGCAACCCGTGCATCCGGCCTGGGAGGAATTGATGAATGGCAGTTTGGACGCCCAGTATGTGGAGTTGCAGGGCATTGTCACATCGGTCAGCACCAACGGCGTGACGCTGTTCACGGGCGACGGCCAAATCAAACTGGAGTTGCGGGTCGTCGGGATGAAAACCGGGGAGTTGGAACGCTACGAAGATGCCGTGGTCCGCGTGCGCGGTTGCCTGTTTGCCTCATGGGATTATGTGACGCATCAGGTCAAGGTGGGTGAAATCCGGGTTCATGGGGCGGAAATCTCGGTGGATCAGCCGGCTCCGACAGATTTATTTTCGCTTCCCCTGAAGACGATCGCGGAATTGTTACAGTTCAGCCCGCAAGCCGGCGTGTTTCAACGGGTGAAGGTTTCCGGCCAGATCATCTATGCCCAGGCCCCGGAATATTACCTGATGGACGGGAACAACGGTCTGCAATTTATTTTGAAGAAACCGGTTCCGGGACTCGACGTGGGCGACCAGGTGGAAGTGGTCGGCTTTCCGGGATTGAGCGGGGCTTCCCCGCTGCTGCACGAAGCGGTGGCGCGCAAGATCGGCAGAGCGACCCTGCCGGGCGCCAGAAAGTTGCCAGCGGACAATCTGATTCGCGCAGAATATGATTCCACCCTGGTGACGGTGGATGGTTTGCTCGTGAGTGTGCGGGAAACGCCGGCCGGCCAGGCTCTGGAAATGCGGAGTGGGGTCCGCACATTTATGGCCCGGCTCAATACCCGGGATGATTCCGTCCATTCGCTGGCGCCGGGTAGTCGTTTGAAACTGATCGGGGTTTATCTGGGCGAAGGCGGGAACCGGGCCGTGGGTCAGGATATCACTTCGTTTGAGCTGTTGCTCAATTCACCGGCCGACATCAGCGTGCTGGCACGGCCCCCGTGGTGGACGCTGGAACGATTGCTGGTCATGATGGGTGTGCTGGTGTGTGTGTTGGCGGCCGCGGCGTTGTGGATCACCCAACTCCATCGGCAGGTGGAACAACGCACCCGGGAACTCGGGGCTCAAATCCGGCAACGGCAGAATGTCGAACACCAGCGGGCCATGGAGCAGGAACGAGCCCGGATTGCCCAGGATCTGCACGACGAACTCGGCTCCGGTATTACGGAAATCAGCATGCTGGCCGCCCGGGCCCGGTCCGCCACCGCCCCCGACGAAAAACGAAACCATTATCTGGAACAAGCGCGCGAAAAAGCCCGCGAAATGGTCACCGCGCTGGATGAAATCGTCTGGGCGATGAACCCGAAGCACGATTCCCTGGCGTCTCTGGTCACTTATTTTTGTCTTTACGCGGACCGTTTCCTGGGTCTGGCCAGCATATCCTGGCGCCTGGAAGGCGTGTCCGGAACGTCTGATCCCATGGTGGATTCACGACACCGGCATCAGTTGTTCCTGGCGTTCAAGGAGGCCTTGACCAACGTGGTGCGGCACGCCGGTGCCTCGGAAGTCCGCCTGAGCATCCAGGCCGAACAGGGCCAGGTGCGGCTGACCGTCGCCGACAACGGGCGCGGATTTTCCTCGGGGGTTCACACTGAGGAAATGGACGGCGTGGCCAACATGCGGGCGCGCATCGAAAAACTGGGTGGAAGATTTGAAATCGCCAGTGAAGCCGGTCAGGGCACCACGGTGCGGTTTTACATGCCTTTAAGTTCATGACCAAGATTGCCATTGTTGAAGACAATAAAGTCATTCGCGAGAGTCTCATGGAATTCATACATGCCGACCCGGAATGCCGCTGTGTCTGCGCCTGCGCAACGGCGGAAGAAGCGTTGAGAATGATCCCTAGGCACGAGCCGGAAATCGTGCTGATGGACATTCAATTGCCGAACATGTCGGGAATTGATTGTCTGGCGCAACTGAAACAACTGCTGCCTTCCGTCCATATCATCATGGTGACGGTGTATGAAGACACCGAGCGGATATTCAAGGCCCTGCGCATGGGCGCCTGCGGTTATCTTTTGAAACGATGTGCGCCCGAGGAACTCATGGCCGCCATCCGCGAGGTCCGGCAGGGGGGAGCCCCGATGTCGCGGGAAATCGCCCGCAAGGTCATCGCTTCGTTTCAGGAACCGCTGACAACCGCCGTCGAGGTGGAGGATCTTACCGCTCGCGAGCGTGAGATTCTGGAATTGCTGGCCAACGGATTTCCCAACAAGCAGATCGCCGACCGCCTGGGACTGACTGACGGTACGGTACGCTGGCATCTCCGGCACGTGTACAATAAATTGCATGTTCGCTCCCGCACCGAGGCGGCACTCAAATTCCGCTCAACGAAGCAGGAAAAACAGGATGGTCGTTAATCCAGAATGACTTACATAATTTGCCCCATGCGGTGAGGGCTTGGAATACACTACATTTGTGAGGCTAGGCAAATTCAAGTGTTTTCGGCATATTCAATGCATTAGTAAACCCGTAACTCAAGAACCTATGAAAACTGTTTCGTTTGTTAGCTCAGTCATTGTCGCGCTCACATTGGCCGTGTTGCCTGCGAAAGCCACCCAGACTTTCACGGGGACTGGCAATTCTCTTGGCAGTTCCCCGGCGGATGGAGCAGGTATCAGCAGCGTGGTGGTCAACAATGACGCGAATAATATCACTTTCACCATCAATTCGAGCCAGGCACAGGCTTCCTACATTTTTTATGCGATTGAACTTCAGATCGTTGGCCAGGCGGCCAGTGGAGATACCGGATTCAGTAATCCTTGGGGCCCCAGCATTGGCATTAGCACCGGTGAAAACGCCGTGATCAATACTTACGGAACGGGCGGCACTCCGGGCATTTATAGTGGCGGTGCTTGGGCGATGGGCTCGGGGATAAGCTATGCGGCGGGCGGCACAGGATCTACGTTTGCCACAATCACAGTGCCGTTAAGCAGCCTCGGATTGGCGGCTGGCAACCAGTTCTACCTCGACGTTGTGTCAACGTACACCTCGCAACCGAACGGTTTCGGGCAGGCGGCCTATGGCGCCTTGGACAGCGTGACGGGTTATCCCGCGGAGTCGGATGGGTTATATCAACCCTGGAATCCGAACGGGTACGCATCCTACTATGACTCTGCCTCAGCGGGCGCATCAGGCTCGACCTTTGGCACGGCGGCGACTCTGTACACGGTGGTGGGTATTCCCGAACCGGCCGCCTGCGCTTTGCTCGGATTAGGCAGCTTGTCCATGATCTTGCGTCGGAGAATTTCCTCCACTCGCTGATTTCGTTTCCGGCCGGCTTCAATGAAAGTGCTGCTTGTGAAAACGAGCGGCACTTTTGCATTTCGGCAAATCGTTGACCGCTTGTGTTGCCAGCCGCGCTTCGCCAATCGCTGCGAAAATCGTGGCATTACTCTACATTTGTGAGGCTAGCCAAAATCGGCAAAAGCGGCCATGTTCAGTCAACCAAACCATTTTCCTGCTGCCGTTGCACAAAAGATGGCCTGAACGATGTCCAAGTCAGAATTGAAGATAAACATCAGGGCTCAATCGAAACCGGGCTTCACCCTGATCGAATTACTGGTGGTGATTGCCATCATTGCCATTCTGGCGGCCTTGCTCCTGCCTGCGCTGTCGGCGGCCAAATTCCGCGCGCGGTGCGTCAATTGCACGTCGAATTATCGCCAGTGGGGTATTGTCGCCAGCATGTATTCCGGCGAGTATCATGGGATGTTGCCCACTTTTCCCATGACCGGAAGCTCTCTTAATCCGTGGGATGTTTCGTTGAACATGGTTCCCGGCTTGGCGAATTATGGCCTGACCATACCGATGTGGTTTTGCCCGGTGCGGCCCCAGGATTATGCCACAGCCGATGCCGGGTTCTACCACTTCTATCATCGGCACATTGCCAGTCTGACGGATTTGAACAGGGCCTTACAAATAAATGGAGGTCTTAATGGTCCGTTTGTCACCATGTTTCATGCCTGGTGGGTGCCACGGTCGATTATCGGCGCCAGCGGTCCCAATTCTCAATTTCCCTCGCCCGCCAATTCAAGCACGCAGTGTCGCGATACCAACGGCTGGCCCAGCCGGGTCACCGACCAGATTGTCGGCCGGCAACCCATCATCAGTGATTACTGTTATGCCCCGCCGCCTCCGGTCGTCAACACCAACACGGCGGCCATGTCCGCGGGGCATTCGGTTGGAAATGTGGTGCAATCCGTCAACCTAGCCTTCGCAGACGGCCACGTGGAAGCTCACCAGCGTTCGGTCATTCAATGGCAATATATCAGCGGGCAGGAAACCGCCTTTTATTGATGGCGATCGGACAGAAAACGGCAGGCAGAACCATACATTTGTGAGGCTGGATAAATTCCCGGAATCGTCCATATTCTAGGACGCACCATCGCTTAAAAACGTCAGCGAACATGCGTTTGTACAAATCAATGCCACCTATGAAAACCTTGAGAACTTCGGCCAAAATGTATGGCTGCTCGGTTGTTTTCGTGCTCGCCGCCCTGACCGGGTCCGCACAAATTCAGGTTACTTATAACGTGAACATGTCGGTCCAGAGACAGTTGGGCAATTTCAATCCGGCAAACGGCGACACAGTTTTTGTCAGCGGCAATTTTGCCACGACGAACGGTGCGTGGCTGCAAACGGCCACGGATGGATCCACCAACTACATCCTGACGGCGGGAAGTGGCGTGAACAGCAACATTTACTCGGGCACCTTCACCACCACCAACGCCACGGGAACGTTCGAGGATTACCAGTTTGTCATCAATCCCGGCGGCACGTTCGCCAGCTTGATGTGGGAACCCAATGTCGTGGGCGGTCCCAATCGTTATTTTCCCGTGCCGGCTGTAAACACCAATCTGCCGGTAGTGTTTTTCAACGACGTGTCCAATGCGAATCAACTGGTCATTATTCCGGTGACCTTTTCGGTAAACATGTCGGTTCAAAGTACCATGGGAACTTTCGATGAAGCCAATGATATTGTGGAGGTCGCCGGAGACTTCAACGGGTTCACGGCGGCGTCCGGGACTCCCCTGTTTGATAACGGGAACAACATCTGGACGAATACGTGCCTGGTCACCAACACGGTCGGCGCCACCGAAAATTATAAATTCCTCTTTTTGCCCTTCAGCGGCAATCCCGCCAGCGTGTGGGAGGTGGATGGTCTCGGCCCGAGCGGGGCTCAAAACCGTCAATTTGTGCTTCCCGCCCAGGCCACCAACATTCCTGTGGCCTACTTTAACAACCAGACCAACCCGCCAAACTATGCCAGCGTCACTTTCAACGTAAACATGGCGGTCCAGGCCGCCCGGGGAACGTTCACCCCCGGGTCGGATTCCATCTCGGTGGCAGGAAACCCGCTTAATAATTGGACCACGGGGGCCTTTATCCTGACACAGTCGCCCACGAATCCAGACCTTTACGTGGGGACTTTCAGCGTGACCAACGCGGGTGGCACCACTTCCTTTAAATTTGTCGATAGCAACAGCGGGATTGGCAATGGTGGCTGGGAAACCATTGCGAATCGTACCGTGGCGGTGCCAGTTTCGGGCACCAATCTGCCGGTGGTCTTTTGGAACAACGTTGCTAATCTCGGCAACCTGTCCATCAGCAACAGCGCCGGCAGTGCCCTGCTTAAATGGACGGGGGGTCCAAACATTCGCCTCCAGAGCGCCACCAGCCTGGCTGGCGGCAGCGGCTGGCAGACGGTGCCCAATACCCAGGGATCCAATTCAGCGACCATCAATGTCACCGGACCACAGTTCTTCCGGTTGAACGGCCCGTAAACAACTTGAGTGTGAATTGGAGTAAAGCCGGAGTTGTTCACGGTGAAGCCGGAACGGCTCCGGCTTTTGATTAATGTGTGGGAATCCAATGGAAAACGGCAACTTGAGATTGAATATTAAATGCCTGTGCTGGTTCGCTTTGGCGCTTTGCTCCCCTTGGGTGTTGCGTGCCCAGAATAATTTCATCGCCGGCGCCGACCTTTCCCTGCTGGCGTATTTTGAGACCAACGGAATCGTATATGCCGACAATGGGCAGCCCGGCGACGCGATTCAAATCCTGAAAAATCACGGCGTGAATTGCATCCGTCTCCGGTTGTTTACCAGCAGTGCGGCGCAGGCGCAGGCTGATCCGTATGACTACATCAACAACCTCACTTACACGGTTCCGCTGGCGGTGCGTGTCAAAAACGCCGGATTGCAGTTCATGCTGGACTTTCATTATTCCGACACCTGGGCCGACCCGGGGCATCAAGCCACGCCCGCCGCCTGGACCAATCTCACCTTTGCCCAATTGGTGCCGCAGATGCGCTCCTATAACAGCAACGCCATCGCCACGTTTGCCGCCGCGGGAGCGATGCCGGATTTTGTGCAGATTGGCAATGAGATCACCGACGGCATGTTGTGGACCAATGGGCAACTTACAGGCACGTGGAGCAGTTCCAATCCATCGTGGATTCGGCTCGGCGAGTTGATGACCAATGCGATCCAGGGAATTCGGGACGCGGCAAACGCGGCGGGTGCTCCAATGCCCAGGATTGTTGTTCATATTGATCGGGGCGGGGATTGGAACACGACCAAGTCGTTTTTCGACAACCTGAATGCCCAGGGAGTTCCGTACGACATCATCGGCGAAAGCTACTATCCATTCTATCACGGACCTTACACGAATCTGGCCAACTGCGTCACCAACGCCGCCCAGCGTTATGGCAAGCCGATCTTCATCGCTGAAACGGACTTTCCTTACATCTTTTCGACCAATCTCTGGGGCATCCCGGCTACCACCAACGGGCAGGTTCAATTTGTGGTGACCCTGGCCCAGATCGTCAAAAGCGCGCCCAATAATCTGGGGGCGGGAATTTTTTGGTGGGGAGCAGAATATCAATACCCCAACGCCAACGAGGCCGGAGTCGGCACCCGGTCGTTGTTTGGCAGCGATGCCAACATGCTGCCGGCGGCGAACGCCCTGGCCCAGATCGCCGCGCCGATTGATTTGAATGCCAGTTTGAATGGCTCCGGTTTAATGGTCCAGTGGCCCTTGAGCGGAGCGGGGATGGCCTTGATGACGACCCCGAGTTTGATGCCGCCGGCGGTCTGGTTGCCGGTGACCAACCCCGTTCTCAACACCGGGACGGTATTTGATGTCACCCTGCCGATTGATGCCACGCAGAGCCATTTTTATCGGCTGCAATCAAATTGATCGGGTCGCAGATTGAAGACCAGCGAAAATAAAAATGACGCCCGGAAAAACACATAATCAATCCATCCGCCAGCGCGGGTTCACCCTCATCGAGCTTTTGGTGGTGATCGCCATCATCGCCATCCTCGCGGCGATGTTGTTGCCGGCGCTCGCTGCGGCCAAAAGGCGCGGCCAGATGGCCGTTGATATCAACAACAACCGGGAAATTCTGATCGCAATGACGATGTATGCCGGGGATAACAACGATTACATGGCCCAACCCGGCTGGGGTGTCTATGACGATTGCTGGGCCGCTTCGTCGAACATTCAGAATCATCTCGGCCCGGCGCTCACCACGGCGGTCTATGCGCAGGATTATTCCAATCAAATGGTCGATTTCCAGGACGGCCAGCTCTACGTCTATCTGAAGAACCCGAAAGTAATGGTCTCTCCCGCTGACCAGAAAAACAGCCTGTACTATCAGCGCCCGATCTATATCACCAGTTATGTCTGGAACGGTGCCGTCATTGGCTATGATCACGGCAGTTTTCCCACCGGCACCGGCCAATTGCCCAACACTTTCAAACTCAGCGCCTTTAAACCAAGCGCCATCCTGATGTGGGAAACGGATGAGACCCAACCTTTCTTTTTTAATGACTTCGCTAATTATCCGGACCAGGGTATTTCCAGCCGCTATGGCAATGCGGCGATTGTTGGATTCTTCGACGGAAGTTCCCGGCGAATCGATGTCCAGCAGTTTTCAGCCTGGGCGGGTTGCGCGAATGGTGTCTGGAACCTTCAGGGTGGAACCCGATGGAAGTTCGTCAAAACCCTTCCCAATCAGTTGTGGTGCAGTCCGGTGAACAATGGACATCCCTGAACCGGGAAGCGGACCAACCGGGTCACGCGGTGAATTTGCTTCAAACGGATTCAATACTTACTGCATCTCCGCTCTGGACCTTGCCACCCTGGAGCACCGAGGCGTAAGCGCCGACGCGTGCCTGGTTATGTTGGGCCGCAGTCTTCAAAATGCCAAGGTCTTTGGACAGGTCGCCCTGCGGCAGAGTGGTCATCACACAACGACCACACGGGCCGGTGATTTTCAATTTAACCTCGTTGCCGAGGGCCAGGATTTTTTCATTCCATCCGTCGTTTTCCGGAAAACCTTTGACGCCGGGGGGGGTCTCAATCACCAGGTTCGGGCGAAAACGCCGCGCTTCGAAACGGCCCTCGGGATAGAAGCTCCGCAGGCTGTCGAGCGTGGCCGTCGTGAGAAAATGAATGGCCGCGCAATCAAAAAACGTTTCGGCGGGCATTGCCTCATCGGTGACGACGTCACGCCGCGCCAGCCCTTCAATGTCCGGCCAGTATTCTTCGAGCGTGCCGGCGCCCCGCGCGCCGGATAAAAACCGGACCGGCTTGCCCAACACGGAGGACAACCGCGCTTCGATATCTTCGTCTTCGGTGGAAACGCTGCCGCCGTCGGGAAAGGTGATTCGCGCCGGCGGCAGCGGGCCGGATTCATCCGGCGGGGAGGCAAACGCGGCGTGGAATGAAAACAGCGCCGGCCACTTGGAAGGATTCTTGGCGCTGGCGATCTTGCCGGTGGCCGGGTCGGCCACGGAAAACACGCGATCCCCCCGCAAGCCGCCGGTTCCGATCTGCGCGGCATTCAACCGCTCGCCCATCATGGATTTGACGGGGTAGCGATGGATGGCTGCGATGATCCCGATTGGTTGACTCATGCGGGTTGAGCGAGCTTTTTGATTTCGACGCCGATTTCTTCAATGCGGCTTGGCTTCTGATGCTGCATCGCCATGATTCGAACGTAACCGATGAACAGGTAGGCGGCAAAAACATACGGGAACGCATTGACGGGCGGGGCCGGCACGGGATAAACGCTGCCAATAGTCGGAATCAACAACAACAACATGGCGGCTGCGCAAAGGGTGACGTGCCCGGCTTTGAGCTCACCCCGTTCTTTCAGAAAGGCAGGCGCCGCCAGGGTGATCAGCGTGTACGCGCCCAGGAAACCAAATGCCCCCATCGTGCCGGCATCATTGAATTCGTCGAGCACGGCCATGCCATTATGAACCAGCACAAAGTAACAAATCGTAACCACACTGAACATGACACTGGCCATCGTTGCCAGCGCCACGTGCGGCGTGCCGTGGCTGGTGTGTGCCGCACTGGTGGAATTGGGGAAGAAATCGTGACGTCCCATTGCGAACATCACCCGGGCGCCGGCGTTCATGCACGACGAGGCCAGCGCAAAGAAACTGAACATCGCGCCCGCCGAAAGCAACGGCCACAGGAAAGACACATTATACATTGACGCCAGAACGTTTAACGGCGCGTCAATCTGGTCCAGTGTGGTCTTGTAACCGCGTGTGCCCAGCACCTCCGTGTAGCTCACCAGGATGAAGAAAGCGCCAGTCAGCAGGAGACTCCAGATGATGGAACGCGGGATGGTTTTGAGCGGATTGACCGCTTCCTCGCCAAAGGCAGTGGAACTTTCAAATCCAACCAAACTGAATATGGCGACCACCACACCCATGCCCAGGCTCATGAGCGATACGCCCTTGAAACTGAACTGCGTCGTGTCCAGGGCGAAGTGATGATGTCCCAGCACAACCGCAACCAGCAGCAAAATGAAGAAGCACGAGAATGCTTCAAACCCCAGCATGATCAGTGTTGAAATTCTGATGTCTTTGTAGGCCATGAAGAAGCAGGTCCCCAGGCAGATCGCAAACAGAACTACCGGCGGCAGGCTGAGGTGGATGGCCCCCAGCAATTTGCCGGCGAAAATCGTAAAGCCCGTTGTTCCGGCCAGACCGATGAACAGATAGGCCCACACCAGACACCAGCCGCAAAGTGCCCCGCCGGTGAAGCCCAGGCCGGACGAGGCATAGTTATACATCGAACCGGCCATCGTTGTGCGTTTGGCAAACTGGTTGAGGCTGAACGCGACAAACAACAACATAACCGTGCCCACGGCGTAGGAAAGCCAACTGATATTGCCGGTGGTGGCAAACATCAGCGGTACAATCAGCGCCGCCGTCATCGTCGGCGAAATGAGGGCAATGTTTTGGGCCAGCAGTTCCATGAAGTTCAAACAATTGGCACGCAGCTTGTTCATAATTTCTCTCCTTGGTTAACGTCTTGTTTTTTTAATCTCGCGGACTTCAAATTCATTTTCCCGCCTCGGATGGATACGAATGGCGGGGGCTTCGGCAACGGCAGCAGATTGACGGCAGGGACGGCGCAATGCCGGTCGAGATAGGGATTCACCGGCGGACTGGAAACCGGCGAGGCCACAATCAACACCTGCGCTTCCTGCGGACCCGCTGCCGTCAAACGGTGCGGCAATCGCGATTCAAAATGAGCGGCGTCGCCGGGGGCCAATTCATAAGATTTTCCCGCCAGTGACAGGGTGAGATTCCCCGATAGAACATAAATCCATTCTTCGCCATCGTGCTGGTAATGTTCATTGCCCCGCCGTTTGGGGGACACACGGATGTGCAGCGGCTGCAGGTTGAAAAACCGGCCCGCCTTCGACAGGGGGATATATTTCAGACCGTTGAGTGTTTTCTCAACGGCGTCCGCCGCACGGACAATGACGCACGGCTCGGTAACTAGCGGCGATTCGAACAGCGACGCCAGCGAAACCTCAAAAACTCGGGAAAGCGTCAGGACGGCCGCAATGGAGGCTTGGCGGTCTCCCGACTCAAGCCGGGACAGAAAAGCCTTGGACAGCGCACTCCGACAGGCCACTTCCTGCAGCGTCCAACCCCGCCGCAAACGCAGTCCCCGCAATCTCGCGCCGAAAGACGAAAGTTGGGACTGAATAGCGCTTTCCTCCGTTTGATGTCTCTCAGGTAACATCGTTGTCATACAGGCAACTCGGTAAAAGCATCACTAATGCCAACCATTACGCAGGCGGAATTCTAAGCAAAATTGAACGACGAAAGACCAGCCTGGAAATTCTGCTGTTGTAAATTGCGCAGCGCGGTCAAATAAAAGCCAAAACTAAAAAATCAACTTGTCGCCAATGCGCAATGGCTTTCCCGCTTCCGCAGGCGGAATGGAAGTGTTGACGGCAAACCGGTAGAAATGATTGAAACGCTGTTCGTTTGCCCACGGCGGCAAATGTTGCTGCCGCAATTGCATGAATTTTTTCTGAAATCCGTCGATGACCTCTCCGGTGTCCTGATCACGGGTGGGAACGACGCAGCGCTGGCAGGGGTTATGGCCGAAAAATTTTACCGGACCGATTTGAAATAACTTGAGTTCATCCGGGGCGCCGTACAGCCGGTCTTCGCAAAAGGGTTCGCCATCAGATATTTCCAAATTGGTGCGAAAACGGCGGCGCGAGCTTTCCAGGGTCATTTCCGGAAACCAGCTTTGCACCATGCGCAGACTCGCTTCGCTCACGACGGTTGGGCCAAACGCCGCGTGGTCATCGGGAAAACCGCTCTTGGGCTCATGCCGCAAAACGGACGAAAAACCGAAGAAATCGCTCAACCATTGGCCGATTCGAACCGGGTTATCCAGTTGAAATTGCGTGGGCGTTTCATCGTTGTGCCAGAGGCGCACTTCGACGATTCGGGCGTCAAACTCGCAGCGTAACTGGTGAACGCGCGGCGTCCGTTTCCCATTCACCACCTTGCCATCGGCGTCGTAGATCGCGTAAATTCGGTCATTTTCAAGAATGCCGCCGCTGGTGATGCGGACCGTTTCAACTGAGACACCGTCAAGGGATTTGATGGGAAAGATGGTGATGCGCCCGAGTTGCATTTAAGACGTGAAATCAATACCGCAACCGTCCGCCGCGCGGCAATCAATTTCTAAAATTTCCTGCGAAATGGTCTGGTGCATTGTCGAAGGATGAGCGGCGGTTCCGATTTTTTTGCAAATTAAATTTATTCGACTACCCTGGTGACGGCTTATGGGAAAGAAAAACCGTTCCGCCGGCCGGCCGGAGCTGCGCCCGCGTTTTCGCATCACGAGTGGAAGAGAGATCGCCTTTGGGCCGGGCAAGGCGGATTTGCTGGAGCGGATTGCAGAAACCGGCTCCATTGGCGCGGGCGCGGCTCGCATGGGCATGTCCTATATGCGCGCCTGGTCGCTCATCCAGGAAATGAACAAATGCTTTAAGCAGCCGGTCATCAAATCGGCGCGTGGCGGTCATGAGCGTGGCGGTGCGGAATTGACAGCGGCGGGGCGCCGCATCCTGGCTTTATATCGGCAGATGGAAAACGACAGTCTAAAAGTGGTTCAGACGGACTGGCGGACGCTGCGAAAATTGCTGCATGACTGACCCAAAACCGCCCGCGCTTACCCGGAATGGGTGGGCTTGGACTTTTTTACCGTTATATTTGACAATATATAACGGTTCGGTAAGTTCGCCCGATGCGAATCATTGGGAGTCTGTTATCCACGCCCCGGTTCTTCCGGCTTTTTTCCAGCATTGCCTGCAGTGTGCTGGCGTTGGTGAGCATTTTGCCGTGTCCGGCTGATGACCTCGATGGCATCCGCCAACCTGAACCGTCTTCCACGTCGCCGGTGGAAAATTACTTCAGCGACTGGTTTGCGCGTGTGTCCAAAACCCAGGCGGAGCAGCCGCATTGGATCACGCCGGTGGCGACCGTCACGCCGCGTCTGGAAGAGGAGCTTCGTTATGACCAATCATGGGAAACCGTGCCGGGGGGCGATACTTTGAAAAGCTTCGGTGGTGGCAAAGGACTGGAACTGATCCCGGCGGAACACGTCGAACTGATTTTCGGGGTGCCGGCGTGGCAATCCGAGGATACTTCACCGCACAAGCGAGGCTGGACTGACGAAAGTTTCCTGCTCAAATACCGCCTGTTGTCCGCCAATGAGGAAGAAGGCAATTATATCCTGACCGCTTTTCTGGGCCTCTCGGTGCCGACCGGCAGTGCAGATTTCACCACGCACCACTACGCCGTCACCCCCACCGTCGCCTTCGGCAAAGGCTGGGGCGATTTCGATTTTCAAACCACGTTCGGTGTTTCCGTGCCTGATGATGGCAGTGCGCCGGCCGGCGCCGGAACGCCTCTGCTGCTGAACACGGCGTTTCAATATCGGGTAATGAAAAATCTTTGGCCGGAATTCGAGGTCAATTACACTCACTGGCCGAACGGCAAGCACGACGGACTGGACCAGGCTTTCCTCACTCCCGGGTTGGTGGTGGGAAAGATTCCCATCGCGGGACGCGTCGGGCTGACCTTTGGCGCAGGTTATCAAATCGCGGTGACCGACCATCCACTTTACCGGCACAACTTTATTTTAACCATGCGGATTCCGTTCTAACGCGAGGTTCACGATGAACAACCTTTTCTTCAAAGTTGTCACGGCGGCTGCCGGCCTGCTGTCGTTGCGCCCGGCCCATTCAGCGGAAATTACGGTATTTGCGGCGTCCAGCTTGACCGACAGTCTTAGACGAGTCGCCGCCGTTTATGAAAAGGCGTCAGGCGATAAAATCGTGTTCAACTTTGGCGCCTCGAGCACGCTGGCGCGGCAAATCGAAGCCGGCGCGCCCGCCGACATTTTCTTCTCCGCCGACGAAGCGCAGATGGGCACCCTGGCGAAACAGGGTTTGATTGATCCCGCCACGCGCCGGGATCGCCTGGGCAACTCGCTGGTCGTTGTGGTCTCGCGCGACAGCGTGTTGCAAATCAAATCCCCGGACGATCTCACCAACGTCGTTGTGAAACGAATTGCCCTTGCCGACCCGCGGGCTGTGCCGGCAGGCGTTTATGCCAGAGCCTGGCTGGAAAAAATGCGCCTCTGGCCGGCCATTCAGCCGAGAGTGATTCCGACGGAGAATGTCCGCGCTGCGCTTGCTGCCGTTGCCTCCGGAAACGTGGATGCCGGAGTGGTCTATAAAACCGATGCCGCCATCTCCCCAAAGGTGAAAATTGCCTACGAAGTCGCGCAGCCGGACGGCCCGGACATCCGTTATCCGATGGCGCTGGTGAGAGGCGCGCCACAATCCGAGACCGCGAAGAAATTTCTTAATTACCTTTCCGCCAAAGAAGCTGGACAGGTCTTTGCGCGATATGGCTTCCTCTTGCGGTAATGACCGCCGTGGAATGGCAGATTGTCGGATTCACTGTGTGGGTGGCTGCGCTGAGCATGGCGACGGTTCTGCCATTTGGTCTCGCCCTGGCGTGGGCGCTGGCGCGAGGCAATTGGCCGGGAAAATCGCTGGTGGAAACCATCATCACGCTGCCACTCGTCATGCCGCCCGTGGCGGTCGGGCTGATCTTGCTTCAGGTTTTCGGCCGGCGCGGCGCGGTCGGCGGCTTTCTGCATGATCGTCTCAACCTCGACATCATCTTCACCTGGCGCGCGGTGTTGCTGGCGTTAAGCGTGATGTCCGCGCCGCTCCTGATCCGCTCGGCGCGGGTGGCGTTTGAAGCGGTTGACCCGCGTTTGGAACAAATCGCCCGCACCCTCGGCGCGGGTGGCTGGCGCGTCTTCTTCACCATCACCGTGCCCCTGGCCGCGCGCGGCATTGTCGGCGGGATGTTGCTCGCGTTTGCCCGCGCGCTCGGCGAATTCGGCGCCACCGTCATGGTCGCCGGCTATCTGCCGGGCAAAACCGCGACGATCTCACTCGCGATTTACGAAAATGTTCAGCTCGGTCAGGACGCGCATGCCTTTCGTCTGCTGGGCGTGTCGGTGGCGCTCGCTTTCGCGGCCGTGTGGTGCAGCGAGCTTTTCCTGCGCCGCAACAAAACAAGAACATGAGCCTGCGGCTGAAAAACATTTCGCTGCCGCTCGCTGATTTCACGCTCGAAGTGGATGTCGAAATGCGCGGACCGGTCACCGCCGTTTTCGGCCCGTCCGGTTCGGGCAAAACCTCGCTGCTCGATCTCATTGCCGGATTGCGCGCCGCGCACTCGGCTTTCATTCAACTCAATGAAACGGTGCTGGCCGACACGGCAAGAAACATTTCCCTGCCCACGCGCCGGCGGGGCATCGGTTACGTGCCGCAGGACCTGGCGTTGTTCCCCCACCTGTCCGTCCGGCAGAATCTGCTTTATGGCCGGAATTCCCGCGTCGCCGATCAGTTGTTTGCGTTCGGACACGTGACGGAAGTGCTGGAAATCCAGCCGCTCATTGCGCGCGGCGTGAGGGAGCTTTCCGGCGGCGAAAAACAGCGCGTCGCCATTGCCCGCGCCTTGCTGGCGTCGCCGCGCCTGCTGTTATTGGACGAGCCGCTCGCCAGTCTCGATGCCGCGTTGAAGGAAAAAATCATTCCCTACCTCGCCCGGGTCCGCAACGAATTCCGGATTCCGATGTTGTGCGTGACCCACGACCGTTTCGAAGCGCTCGCGCTGGCAGACGAGATTGTGGTGCTGGTCAACGGCCAAGTCATGCAAACCGGGCCGGTCGCCGAGGTCTTTGCCCGCCCGGCCAATGCGGAAGTCGCCAGATTTGTCGGTGTCGAAACCCTGCAACCCGGCCGAATAACGGGCGTGCACGATGGTCTGGCCGCCGTGAGCATCCATCACGTCACGCTTACCGCCCTGGCGCCCGCGGCGCCGGCCAGCGCCGTTTTCGTCTGCATTCGCGGCGAGGACGTGGTGCTCCAGCGCGACACCGCGGTCAGCAGCGTGCGCAATCGCCTGCCAGCCAGGATTATTTCTCTTCGACCGGAGGGCGCGCTCGTGCGCGTCGAACTGGACGCGGGCTTCCCCCTGTTTGCGCTGGTGACGCGCCCCGCCTGTGACGAACTCGAATTGCATGAGGGCGAAATCATCACCGCCCTGATCAAAACGCCGGCCATCCATCTTGTGCCGCGGTGAAACTGCTGCTAAATAACTTCAATGCGCGTGCTGTTTTTCGCCCAACTCAAGGACGCCACCGGTTGCGATTCGGTTGAACTCGCGCCGCCGGCGCCGTGGACCGGCGACCAGCTCTGGACGGAATTGCTCAGAACATTTCCCAAACTGGCCGTCCACCGCTCTCAGGCGCGCCTTGCCCGGAATTGGGAATACGCCCCGGCGGACGCGCTGTTTTCAAATGCTGATGAGGTTGCCTTGATCCCGCCCGTGTCCGGCGGTTGAAGGTTTGCCATGAAAATCGAAATCCAGCTCGTGCAGGAACCCATCGCCGGAAAAGTTTCCTTGCCGGTGCTGGATCCGGCCGGCGCCTGGCTGGAATTTCGCGGCGTGGTCCGCGACCAGGAAATGGGACAGAAGATTTCCGCGCTCGAATACGAAGCCTATCCCGAAATGGCCGAACGGGAGATCCGGCGGTTGCTGGAGGGGATTTCCTCCCGACATCCGTGCCTCGCCGCCAAGGTTGTTCACCGGATCGGAGTGATTCCGGCCGGTGAAGCGGCGATTTATGTGGGGATCGCGGCCAGCCATCGTGGCGAGGCCATTGCCTTGCTGGCCGAATTCATGGATCGGCTGAAACAAGACGTGCCGATTTGGAAGCGGCGGGCGCTCCCGGCTGCAGCCGCAAATGTCAGTTTGCGGGTTTCCCGTTCCGTTCAACCCACCGATTCACCTCGGCGGCTACAAAAACCTTTGTCGCTCGATGAAGCCCTGGCTGAAATCCAGGCACGCTGCCCGCTGTTGCCCGCCGTTCGCGCATCGCTGGAAGAAAGTTTTGGCCGTGTCTTGCGCGAAACCATTTGCGCGTCCGGAGATTTTCCCGATCATGACCGCTCCACTCGCGACGGCTATGCGATTTTGCAGAACGACCCTTCCGAAACTTTCCGGCTGGTGGACACGCTGCACGCCGCCGATTGGAGGCCGCGTGAATTAAAGGCCGGCGAAGCCGTCCGAATTGCCACCGGTGCGTCTTTGCCGTGCCACAATTTGCGGGTGGTCATGCAGGAAAATGTCGAACGTGTCGGCGACCGGATCAGAGTTCTCCATCGGGAGTCCGCAATGAATGTCCGTCGGCGCGGGGAAGAAATGCGTGCGGGTGAATCCATTTTGCAGCCGGGCACCAGGCTCAACGCGGGAACCCTGGCGTTGCTGGCATCCCTGGGTTGCACCCAACTGCTCGTCGGTCCGCGGCTGAAAGTTTGTCATTTCACAACCGGCGATGAAGTAATTCCGTCGGACCAAACGCCCAAACCCGGACAGGTTCGTGACAGTAATTCGATTCTGATCCGCAGTTTGCTTCAATCCTTTGCTGGTGACGTGGTGCAGCGGCATCTTCCGGAAGATTTCGAAGCCGCCAAACGGATGATCTCAATCCTCAACCCGCAACCCTCAACCTTCGACCTGGTCCTGGTTTCCGGCGGTGCGAGCGTCGGGGAAAAGGATTTTACCCGCCCGCTCCTCGAATCGCTCGGTTTTGAAATCGTTTTTTCCCAGGTCAACGTTCGTCCCGGCCGGCCGCTGATTTTCGCCCAAAATGGCGGGCACATTGCCTTTGGGTTGCCGGGCAATCCGCTGTCGCATTTCGTCTGCTTTCATTTATTCGTCGGAAACGCCCTCACGAAATTGACTGGCGGCAGGCCGCCAACCTTCCATCATGGAACCCTGGCGGCGATGCTTGAAGCCGAACCGAATCCGCGCGAGACTCTCTGGCCGGCGCGCTGCGAGGAAAAAGGCGGGAAACTGGAACTGATACCGCTGCCGTGGAACAGTTCGGGCGACGTGACCGGTTTGCCAAGTACGACCGCGTTGATCCGGGTTCGCGCAAACCGCGGCTCTTTTGCGGCCGGCGCCGAAGTGAATTTTTGGCCGGTGAATTTTTAAGATGAAAAAGGATTTTTCGCATTTGGACGAAAGTGGTAACGCGCGCATGGTGAATGTGGGTCACAAGCCGGTGCAACACCGGCGTGCGGTGGCCCAGGGCAGGTTGCTTTGCCAGCCCAGGACCATTCGTGCCCTTAAAAAGAATGCGCTGCCCAAAGGCGACGTGCTGACCGTGGCGCAGATCGCCGGGATCCAGGGCGCCAAACGGGCGGCCCAGTTGATTCCACTCTGCCACCCACTTGTCCTGAATCATGTCGAAATAAGATTTCAGGTGCGGGCCGCGGCCATCGAAATTGTATGCTCGGTGGAAACGCATTCGCAGACCGGCGTCGAACTGGAGGCGTTGACTGGTGTCAGCATCGCGGCGTTGACGCTTTACGACATGTGCAAGGCGGTGGACAAGAAGATGCGAATCGGAGACATTCGGTTGGTGGAGAAAATCAAGGAATGAAAATCGGGCGCATCACTGTCAGCGACCGGGCGTCGGCGGGTATTTACGAGGACCGCAGCGGACCGGAGATTGAGAAAGTGCTGGGAGAATTTTTTGGTAACGAGGCTGGATTTGAACGGGCCGTAGTGCCCGACGAGGTGGAAAAAATTTCCGCAACGTTGAAAAAATTCGCGGATGAATTAAGATGTGATTTGATTGTGACGACCGGAGGCACAGGCATTGCCGCCCGCGACGTGACTCCGGAGGCGACGCGCCCGGTGTTGGAAAGGGAACTGCCGGGCTTCAGCGAAGCCATGCGGATGCAATCGCTGACCCGGGTGAAAACCGCCATCCTGTCGCGGGCGCTGGCCGGGACGCGCGGGGGAACCTTGATTGTGAACCTGCCCGGCAAACCTTCGGCCGTGCGCGAGTGTCTGGAGATTCTCGCGCCGGCCATGTTGGAGGGCATGGCCCATTTGCGGGGGGAAGATCCGCATAAAAGTTGAAAATGAACGACACGTTTGGCCGCACGGTTGATTATTTGCGCATCTCGATCACCGATCGATGCAATGAGCGGTGTCTGTACTGCATGCCGGAAGGTTACAAGGGCTGGGAACGCACTCAGGACCATTTGACCGCGGGCGAAATCATCCGGGCCGTGCAGGTGGCGGTCGAACTGGGTTTCCGAAAATTCCGGCTGACGGGCGGTGAACCGCTGGTGCGCGGCGACACTCTGGAAATTGTCCGGGGAATGCGAAGAATTCCCGGCGTGGAGGTCATCGGCCTTTCGACGAACGGAATCAAGCTCGCCGGGCTGGCGCAGCCCTTGCGCGACGCCGGAGCCAGCACGGTCAATATCAGCTTGGATGCGCTGGACCCGCAGGTTTACCGGCAGGTCACGGGCGGTGACGTAAACGCGGTCATTGCCGGCATCCACGCCGCGGTGGCGGCGGGATTCGACCGCGTAAAACTGAACTGCGTGCTCATGCGCAGTGTGAATGAGCAGGAACTCTGGCCGCTGGTCCTGTTTGCCGCGGAACACCGCCTGCCCTTGCGCTTGATCGAGTTGATGCCGTTGACGCGGACGGACGTGTTGACGGAGAAGAATTTTCTTCCCGTGGGCGAGGCGATGCGGTTGCTGGGCCGGCGCGACGAATTGGTTCCCCAACCGGAAGTGAAGATCGGCCATGGGCCGGCCAGGTATTTTTTGCTGAAACAGACCGGTGCGCTGGTGGGCTTTGTCGGCGCGTTGACGAACCTGCAATTCTGCCAAAGCTGCAACAAGATGCGACTCACGGCGGACGGGAAAATCCGGCCGTGCCTGGGCAATCACGGTGAAATTGATTTGCGCGAAGCACTGCGAAGCCACAGCGACGATGCGGTATTGCGAAGCTTATTCCTGGAAGCCTTGCGTTTGAAACCGCAGGAACATCAATTCCGCGACCTGTACCAGCCGCTCCGTCCGATGACCGCCATCGGCGGGTAATGGCGTCATTTAAATCCTGTTCAAGTTGTTGCGACCGGGTAGTGACGCAGCATGGTGATCCATGCCCCCCCTTCGGTGGGGAGAGCGTCCCCGTGAGCCGGACGCGGCGCGCCGAAGCTTTGCGAAGGCGGCTCGTCAGCAGCCTCGCCACACCAAGCGGTATCGGAGCCAACTTACGGCGCGTGACTGACCTCGACGCGATAAAAGCCTTGCGGATCCGATCCCAGATTTACCGTGAAGGGCGCGTTGGTGCTGGGGCCCAACGGACCCGGCGGTTGCACATTGGTGATGGCCGGACCCAGGTTCACCCAATTGGCACTTGAAGTCAGGTCGGTTGAATATTGAACCTGATAGACGAAGCCTTGGGGCGCCGCATATTGGAATTGGGTGTTGTTGTTGACAATTTGCAGGGTCGATATCGGCAGTGGTGTGAACTCCTTGATGATGCTCATCGTCGGCTGGTCGGTTGGGTTGCCGGGATTCGCCGGTTCAATCGGGAAAGTGGGATTGCTGCCCCACCATGGGCCACCACCCCAATAGCTCCAGCCCAGCCATACGTCCGAGTTGGTCGAGATATAAGAGAGCATGTTGGTCAGCGCCGTACCGCCGTTCGGCGTGGCGCCGAGGGTATTGCCGGGAACACCGTACTCGCCAAGGAAGCCTTTCACATTGTTTGCCCTCGCCCAGGCTGTGAAATTGGTAAGGCGCTGCCACCCGATGTCCGTACTGACAATACCGTCATTGCTGCCCGAACCGTTGCTGTCCAGGTACTGGTGCACCTCATAAACGAAATTGTTGCCCGGATCCACAATGCCCAGCATGGCCACCGAGTTTGCCGCGCCGTAGCTGCCATTGCTGTTCGACCAGGTCCATGCGCCGGTATAGCCATTGCCGGGCACAAAAATCATGTTGGTGGCCCCCGCATTCCGAATGCCGGCGATGGCGAAGTTTAAAGCAGCGACCAACTGGGTTTCCTGTATGGAGTCCGGCTCGTTATTAAGGCCAAAAAATACATGGTTGTTGTTTTGAAAAACAGCAGCGATCTGGTACCAGAAATTGGAAAAATCCGCGTAAGAAACCGCATAGGTGGCATTGGAATTGCCGACCAGGCCAGTGGTGGCTGTCTGGAACGAGCTGAGGGGGGTCGGGTAGTAACGCATGAAATTATGCGGATCGAGCAGGACATAAATTCCATGTGAAGTCGCATAATAGACAAAATTGCTCATCCGGCCCAAATTCACGGGATCAAGCGTGGCGCTGTTGGTAATCTGTAGCCGCTCCCACCGAAAGGGCAGTCGAATGAAATTCATTCCCCGGCTTTGGTAATAAGCCGTTTCACCATTGGTCGGCCAAGTGTAAGCGCTGCCAAAGGTGCCCGGTAACGGTGAACTAGGTACTCCAAATTCAGCTCCGGAAAGATTGACACCCGCGTACTGAATGTCGGCGGAACTGGAAAAAACGAACGCCAAGCCAAAAAGAATGAAACCGGGGAGCGTAAGCTTATTCATGAACAAAATACGTCGGATGAATATCGATAATTTAACGGGTCCAGCGTCAAGGTTCAATAAAAAATGCGCAAAACTTCAATATTTTCAATGGATTTTTCGCTGAAATGGGTTTGACTCCGATGATTTGCATGTGAAGCAGTGGAGTTTTCGCTGACACCCCTCAGCGCTTCAGTTTTCTTTCCAGAACCTCGCCCACCAGCACCGGGTTTGCCTTGCCCTTGCTCAGCTTCATGACTTGGCCTTTGAGGAAATTCAATGCGGCGGTTTTGCCGGCCTTGAAGTCGGCCGCCGGACCTGGATTGGCCGCAATCGCCTCGTCGCAGAATTTTTCAATCGCACCCGTGTCGCTGACCTGCGCCAGGCCTTTCTCCTGAACGATGGCGGCCGGCGATTTGCCGGTGTCGAACATTTCCCCCAACACCTGCTGGGCGGCAGAACTGCTGATGGTTTTTGCCTCGACCAGTCCAATCAGTTCGAGCAGTGCCTCCGGTTTGAATTTGAGGTTGACGAGTGAAGCCTCTGTAGCCGCGGACGTTAGTTTGCTCCGGCTGGACTGGACTTTTTCCGTCAGAGCCAACTCACATCGGCTGCTACTTTCAGCAATTTTTGCGCGGAGATTGTTAATGACCCAGTTGGCAACGACTTTGGGGGTTTTGGATTGTTTCGCAATACCTTCAAAATAATTGCCCAGCGGCAAGTCGTTTTTGAACGCTTCGGCATCCGATGCCGGCAATCCATAATCTTTCATGAACCGCTGTTTGCGTGCCATGGGCAATTCAACGGCGCGCGATTTCACTTCGGCCAGCCACGGTGCCGTCGGCTCAAACGGCATCAGGTCCGGGTCCGGGAAATACCGGTAATCGTGCGCATGCTCCTTGGTGCGCATTTCCTCGGTGATGCCGGCCTCGTCGTCCCAGCGGCGGGTGGATTGAATCAATCTGCCGCCCTTCTTCAGTACTTCAATCTGGCGCGGGATTTCATATTCCAGGGCGCGGCGCACGCCGGAAAAACTGTTCATGTTCTTGATTTCAATCTTGGCGCCCAGTTCCTTTGCGCCGACCGGCCGCACACTCACGTTCACATCGCAGCGCACCATGCCTTTCTCCATGTCGCAATCGCTTACGCCGCCGCAAACCAGGATGTCTTTGAGCGCGTTCAGATATTCATAGGCCATGTCAGCGCTGGTGAGATCGGGTTCGGAGACAATTTCCATGAGCGGCACGCCGGCGCGGTTGAAATCCACGCCGCTGTTACGCTCGAAGTGGAAGCTCTTGCCGACGTCTTCCTCCAGGTGCGCGCGGGTGATGCGCACACGCGCAATACCACCGTCGAACTCAAAATCCACGTAGCCGTTCGTGGTGGACGGCCGGTCGTATTGCGTGATCTGGTAGTTCTTGGGCATGTCCGGATAGAAATAATTCTTCCGGTCAAACTTCGCGCGCGCGGGAATCTGGCAGTTCAACAACAAACCGGTTAGCGCGGTAAGTTTCAATGCCTCCTCATTGGCGACGGGCAGTACCCCGGGCAGGCCGAGGCAGACGGGACAAACATGGGTGTTCGGCAGCGAGCCGAAGCTGTTGGCGCAACCGCACCACATCTTGGATTTCGTCTTGAGCTGGACGTGGGTTTCCAGGCCGATGACCGCTTCGTAGTCCATGTCGACAGGGGAAATTTAACCATGGCTGACCACGCCGAAGCAAGCCGCGAAGGCAGGATGGATGCGGAAGCGCGGATTGTTAAGTGGCAGGAGGGGTTGACCGGCCAATGAAGAATTGCATAATCCGATCATGCCATTTGTTGTCAGCAGCAAGACAAAGCCGGCATATGACGTGGTCATCGTCGGTTCGGGCGCGGCGGGCGGCCAGAGTGCTTATGTGCTGACGGCGGCGGGTGCCAGCGTGCTGATGCTGGAGGCGGGCCGGAATTACGATCCGGTTTCGGAAACGCCGATGTTCAATCCGCCGTTGCAGGCGCCATTGCGGGGCGCGGGAACGCCCGACAAACCGTTCGGCTTTTATGACGCCACGGTCAACGGCGGCTGGACGGTGCCCCAAGAACCTTATGGGGTCAGGAATTCCCGGCGCGGGAACGGCTGGTACGAAGCGACGGACAGCGACATCTGGTCCACCGGCCAGAATTTCATCTGGTGGCGTCCGCGAATGCTCGGTGGACGGACGAACCATTGGGCGCGTTTCTCGTTCCGGATGGGGCCGTATGATTTCAAACCCCGGAGCCGCGATGGTCTCGGCCTGGACTGGCCGATGACCTACGAAGACCTGGCGCCGTATTATGACAAGGCCGAGGCGCTGATTGGCGTCTATGGTACCAACGAAGGGTTGGAAAACACGCCCGCTTCGTCGCCGGGGATTCTCCTGCCGCCACCCAAACCGCGCGCCAATGAATTACTGGCCAAAAAATTCTGCGCCAAACTCGGCATTCCGGTCATTCCGTCGCATGTGGCGGTTCTGAGCCGGCAGCAGGACGCCGGAAAAATTCCGGCCATGCTGCACCCGGACAATCCGGCGGCAGCCAGGGCGCTGGCGGACAACATGCGAACACGGCTCGGCTGTTTTTGGGCGACGTCGTGCGGACGCGGTTGCTCCATCAAGGCCAATTACCAGTCCACCACTGTCCACCTGCCGCCGGCTCTGGCATCCGGCAACTTGGACATTATCACCGACGCGATGGTGCGCGAAGTGACGGTTGATCAAAACGGAAAGGCGACCGGCGTTCTTTACATTGATAAAACCACGGGCAAGGAATGCCACGCTTCGGCGCGCGTAGTGGTGCTGGCTGCCAGCGGCTGCGAATCGGCGCGCATTTTATTTAATTCCAGGAGCGCTCAATTCCCGGACGGCCTTGCCAACCGCAGCGGCAAGGTCGGCCGGTATCTCATGGACACCGTGGGGGCAGGCCTGGGTGGCCAGATTCCGATGCTGGAAAACTGCCCGCCTTACAACGAGGACGGCGCGTCGGTCATGCACATGTACATGCCGTGGTGGCTTTACCGGGAGCAACAGGCGGGCAAGCTGGATTTTCCGCGCGGTTATCATATCGAGTTCGGCGGCGGCCGGCGCATGCCGGAAATGGGAACATTCGACGATCTGGAAAATTTTACCGGCGGCAGCTACGGGAAAAAATTCAAGGAAGACGTGCGCCGGTATTACGGCAGTTTCATGGGTTTTGCGGGTCGCGGCGAGATGATTCCGAACGAGGACAGTTATTGTGAAATTGACCCGGACCGGAAGGACGCCTGGGGGATTCCGGTGTTGCGCTTCCATTTCCAATGGTCGGAGCACGAAATTCGGCAGGCGGCGCACATGCAGAAAACCTTTGCCCAAATCATCGAGGCGATGGGCGGCAAAGTCCTCAGCCCGCCGGCGCGCGATCCCCGCCAGGCCATCGCGCCCGGGGGCGGCATCATCCATGAAGTCGGGACCACCTGCATGGGCGCCGATCCCAATATTTCCGTACTCAACCAGTATTGCCAGGCATGGGACGTGAAGAATTTATTTGTGACCGACGGCGGGCCGTTCGTATCCAACGCGGACAAGAATCCCACGCTGACCATCATGGCTAATGCCTGGCGCGCGTGCGATTACCTGGCCGGCGAGATGAAGAGAGGAAACCTTTGAGTAATAGTGCTATTTGGTGGGGCGGGGCTACTGACGAGCTGACTTGGACTGCGGCGACATGTCGCCGCGTTCAAAGCGCGGACATGTCCGCGCACTCCATAGCTCCGGCTCGCGAGGACGCTCGCCCCCCCCGGGGGCTGCATGACGAACCTGACCAAGCCTTGATATGAATGAATCAAACAGAATTGACCGGCGCGAGGCCATCAAATGGATTGTTGCAGCCACGGCGACTGTGTCGCTGTTGAATTTCCGGAGCTTCGGTGCGCCGGTTCCGGCCGCAAAGGGTTACGGCACCGACCCCGATTTGCTGAAGGATTACGAGCCCGGCGACTTGTGGCCGCTCACGCTCACCCGTGAACAGCACCGCGCCGTCGCGGCGTTGTGCGACGTCATTATTCCCGCCGATGAAAGGTCGCCGGGCGCCAGCAGCTTGGGGGTGCCGGATTTCATTGATGAATGGATCAGCGCGCCCTATCCCGGTCAGCAAGCCGACCGGGAGGAGGTTTTAAACGGCCTGGCCTGGCTCGACCGGATATCCGCTAAACGATTTGGCAGATTCTTTGCCGACCTGGATGACCGGCAAAAACACAGCATTTGCGATGACATTTGTTTTGTGCCCAAAGCGAAAACCGGATTCAAAAACGCCGCCCGTTTCTTTGCCAAATTCCGGAACCTGACGGCGGGCGGATTTTACACCACGCCGCAGGGCTGGAAGGACATTCAATACCTCGGCAACGTGGTGCTGGCCAAATTCGACGGTCCGCCGCCCGAGGTATTGAAATATTTGCATCTGGCTTAAGCGGGTTCTTTCTTCTAAATACCGCCGACTCCATGCACCATGAATTCGTCTCGCAACTGGTTGCCATCTCCACTATGAAAACAATCATCGTCATTACCTTCCTGGTCGGCCTGGGCGTGGTTGGCGCTTGGGCGGAAGGCGTATTGTTGCCGCGCAGCACGCCCGAAGAGCAGGGGATTTCTTCCGCTGCCATTCTCGCCTTTGTGCGGGCGGTTGATGAGCAATCGGTCACGACCAATGCCGTACAGAGTTTCATGCTGGTCCGGCATGGTTATGTTGTGGCCGAAGGCTGGTGGTCGCCCTATGGCCCGGACATTACGCACAAGCTGTTTTCCCTGAGCAAAAGTTTCACATCCACCGCCGTTGGGCTGGCGATTGCCGACGGGAAACTCAGCCTGGATGATCCGGTGCTTTCCTTCTTTCCGGAGGACGCGCCGCTGAATTCGAGCGCTTATCTGAAAGCCATGCGGGTGCGGGATTTGCTCATCATGTCCAGCGGCCAGGATTCGAACACGGTGGTCCATTTGGACATGGCCATGAGAGACGCCGCCGTTTCACGGGAAAACATGATTCAATCGTTCCTGGCCGCGCCGGTGGCCTGCAAGCCCGGCACATTGTTCGTCTATAATACGCCGGGAACTTACATATTATCCGCCATCGTCCAGAAGGCCACCGGCCAAACCGTATTTGATTATCTCAAGCCCCGCTTGTTCAAGCCGCTTGGCATCAAGGACGCGACCTGGGACGCCAGTCCGCAGGGCATTACTTTGGGTGGTGTCGGGCTGAACCTCTGCACGGAAGACATCGCGCGGTTCGGATTGCTTTATTTGCAGAAAGGCCAGTGGCGGGGAAAACAATTGTTGCCGGCGGCATGGGTGGAAGCCGCCACCGCGCGGCAGACTTCCAACGGCAGCGAACCGACGAGCGATTGGGACCAGGGTTACGGCTACCTGTTCTGGCGCTGCCGGCACGGCCTGTATCGCGGTGACGGCGCGTTCGGCCAGTTTTGCATCGTGATGCCGAAACAGGACGCCGTCGTCGCCATCACCAGCGGGACCAGAGACATGGCCGCCATTATGAATCTGGTCTGGGACAGATTGCTTCCGGCGATGAAAACCTCGGCGCTTTCCGCCGACGCCGAATCCGATCAAAAGCTCGAACACGCGTTGGCCGGTTTGACCCTGCACCAACCGCAAGGCGCCGCCACCTCACCGCTGGCCGCGCAAGTTTCAGGCAAGAGTTATTTGTTTCCAACCAACGACCAAAACATTGACGCGGTGAAATTCGATTTCAATGGACCGGAAGCAACGCTCGTCGTCCGCAGTCTCGGTCAGGAATATCGCGTTGCCTGCGGTTCTGGTGTTTGGGAAAAGGGACGAACTGCTTTTAATGCCGGAGCATCTTCCTGGATTGTCGCTCCGGTCGAGCAACCCGTCGCCGCCAGCGGCGCGTGGACGGCGGACGACACCTACGCGGTCAAGCTGGCTTATTACAAAACTCCGCTGGCCGTCACATTGACGTGCCGCTTTGCCGGCGACCGGGTGTTGCTGCTCAACGTCGAATACAGCGTGAATTTTGATCCAACTGCTCCGCCGCCGCTGATCGGGGAAACGAGATAAACTTCCCCGCCAGGCGTTTCCTCCCGGTTCGAACTGCCAACTCGGAATTTCCTTATTTGGAGAGGCGCCCGTTTTCTGCGTCGCCGACGCTGTCAAACTGCGGATGTTTCGAAGGCTGGAGCAAATTCAAAAGCATCGTGGCCGCAAAAAGGCGCAAAAGCCCGAATTCCTTCGCGATTTCCGCGCCATTTTGTGGCTACAGTTTTGTTTAATTTGCCCCAATCTTTAACCGCAGATGAACACCGAAGGGCGCAGGCCAAAAAATTCCGAAAAACCTGGAGCGGTCCCCGAAAACGGTAGCTGCCGATGTGAGTCGGCGGACCTTGTGGCGTAAGTTCTGCCTCGTTACAAGGGCGACTGCACTTTTCTGAAATGCTTCTATGCCGCTGCCGGACTGGCGCCGGTCTGGATGGCCGCGCGTTTGGCGTGTTTGCGCAGATACCATTGATGGGCCGATTCCAGGTAAAGGTAAATCACCGGCGTGATGTAGAGCGTAAGCGACTGGGAAACGATCAACCCCCCAACGACCGCCAGACCCAGGGCCTTGCGCGCGCCGCCGCCCGCGCCCAAACCGAGTGCGATAGGCAAAGTGGCCATCAGCGCCGCCATGGTGGTCATCATGATGGGCCGGAACCGTAACAGGCAGCCCTGGTAAATCGCGTCGTGCGGATTTTTGCCGCTGCGTTGCGCTTCGATGGCAAAATCAATCATGAGGATGGCGTTTTTCTTGACAATGCCAATAAGCATGATGAGGCCGACGAAGCCATAGATGTTCAGGTCAAGGTGAAAAAGCACCAGTGTCAGGAGCGCGCCAAATCCCGCCGATGGCAGGCCGGATAAAATCGTGATGGGATGGATGAAGCTTTCGTAGAGAATGCCCAAAATGATGTAGATGACAAGAATGGCAATGATGAGCAAAACCAGCAATCCCTGCTGCGAGGCTTGAAAGACCTGCGCCGCGCCCTGGAAACTGCCGGTGATAGTCAACGGCAGCCGCATTTCACTTTCAAGTCTCTGAATCTCGGAAACGGCGGTGCCCAGCGACATGCCCGGGGCGAGGTTGAAGGAGATGGTGACGGCAGGCAACTGGCCGACGTGCGAGATGCTCGCCGGACCGAGGCCGCGCGTGAGTTTGGCGACGGCGCTCAACGGAACGAGGATTGGCGCGCCATTGGTGGTGGTATTGGCGCTGGTGATGTACAGCTCCGACAGCGCGGCGGGATCGAGCTGAAACTGCGGTTCGACCTGGAAGACGACCCAGTATTCGGCCACATCGGAATAAATCGTGGATGCCTGCATTTCGCCGTAGGCGTAATTAAGGGCGTTTTCAATTTGCTGCGCCGTGACGCCCAGCGCGGCAGCCTTGTCGCGATCAATTTCTACGTTCACCTGCGGGCTGGCGATTTGCAAATCACTGCTCACGTCCTGAAGGCCGGGCAGCTTGGCCATCTTATCGGTCACAATTGGCGCCCAGTGAAACAATTCCTTCGTGTCTGTGTCTTGCAGGCTGTATTGGTACAATGCCTTGGTGAGATGACCGCCGATGGGAATGACCGGCGGGTTTTGCATATAGACGCTGATGCCCGGCACGACTGCCAGTTTACGGCGGAGTTCCTGAATGATCTGGTCCGCGCTCAACTTGCGTTCGGAACGCGGTTTTAGCCGCATGAACAGGCGGCCGTCATTCAACGTGGAGGAGGCGCCGCTGGCACCGATGAAGGAGCCAAACTCGGCCACGTTCGGGTCCGCGGCGACGATTTTCATTGCGGCCAATTGGTGCTGCTTCATGGCGTCAAACGAGATGTCCTGCGCTGCTTCGGTGATGGCGAAAATCTGGCCGGTGTCCTCGCTGGGGAAGAAGCCTTTGGGAATCCAGACAAACAAGACCAAGGTGGCGGCAAAAATCACCAGCGAAACGACCAGCGTTGCACGCCGATGGCGCAACACCGCCTGCAACGTGCGGTCATAGGCATCACGCACGTCGTTGAAGAACCGTTCGAAGGCGGCGTAAACCCGGCCGTGTTTCCGTTCGCGCTCGGCGTGGACAAACCGGCTGCACATCATCGGCGTCAGCGTCAAGGAGACGAAGCCGGACACCAGCACGGCGGTCACGATGGTGACAGCAAACTCATGCAGGAGCCGGCCCAGCAAACCGCTCATGAACAGCACCGGGATGAACACGGCCGAAAGCGACAGCGTCATGGAAATGATGGTGAACCCGATTTCTTTTGAACCGTTGAACGCCGCCTGCATCGGCGGTTCGCCGTTTTCCATGTGGCGCACGATGTTTTCGAGCATGACAATGGCGTCGTCCACCACGAACCCGACACAGAGCGTGAGCGACATGAGCGAGAGGTTGTCGAGGCTGTAGCCGAGCAGCGCCATCACCGCGAAGGTGCCGATGATGGACATCGGCAGCGCCAGGCTGGGGATGAGCGTGGCTGAAAGGTTCCGCAGGAAAATGAAAATGACCATGACCACCAGGCACACGGCCAGGAACAGCGTGTGTTTAACGTCCGTGACGGATTCCCGGATGGATTGCGACCGGTCGAACAACACGTCCAGATGCACCGCGGCGGGAATCCGCTCGCGGAACTGCGGCAGCAGTTTCATGATGTTGTCCACCACGCCGACAGTGTTCGCGCCCGGCTGGCGTTGGATGGCCAGGATGATGGCACGGGTGCTGTTCGTGGCGGTGTTGAACCACGCGGCGACTTCGTCGTTTTGCACGCTGTCGAGCACTTTACCCAATTGCCCCAACCGGACCGGATTGCCGTTGCGCCAGGCGACAATCATGGGGCGGAACGCCGCCGCATCCTCCAGTTGGCCGTTGGCCAGGACATTGAACGCCTGGTGTTTGCCGTAGAGGATACCGGTGGGCTGATCCACGTTGCCTTGCACCACCGCCTGCTCGACTTGATCAATGCCCAGATCATAAGCCGCCAGCCTGTCCGGGTTCACTTCGACACGGACCGCGTATTCTTGTGAGCCATAGACGGAAACCTGCGCGACGCCCTCCACCATCGAGATCTGCTGTGCCAGCAGGTTTTCAGCATAATTGTCCACAGTGTAGAGCGGCAGGGTGGGCGACGACATCGCCAGGTAAAGAATCGGCGCGTCCGCGGGATTGACTTTGGCGTACGTTGGTGGGGTGGGCATGTTGGGCGGCAATTGCTTGGCGGCCTTGGTTATCGCCGCCTGCACATCCTCCGCCGCCGCGTCGATGTCCCGGTTCAGCGAAAACTGGATGGTGATTTGCGTGTTGCCCTGGGCGCTGATGGAAGTCATGGAATCCACGCCCGCGATGGTTGAAAATTGCTTTTCCAGCGGCGTGGCCACTGCCGAGGCCATCGTTTCGGGGTTGGCGCCGGGCAGGCTGGCCGAAACGTTGATGGTGGGATAAGCCACGTCCGGGAGATCGCTGACCGGCAAGAGGCTGTAACCGATGAGGCCGAACAGCAAAATACCCAGCATGACCAGCGTGGTCATCACCGGCCGGCGGATGAATAATGCAGGAATACTCATGGCGCGGCGGAAGAGGCCGTGGCCAGTCCCGATTGCGCGGCGGTCGTGATTTTCACCTTTGCGCCCGGCACCAGGCGCGATTGACCGTCAGCGACCACCGTCTCGCCCGCTTTCAATCCGTTTTGGACCACCGTCTCGTCCTGATACGTGATGCCAATGGTCACCGGCCGTTCCTCAACGGTCTGATCGGGCTCCACCACGTAGATGAATTCGCCGTTTTGCCCCGTTTGCACCGCTTGCGAGGGCACGACGATGGCGTTGGTCAGTTCCGAAAGCGTGAGCGCCACATTAACAAATTGTCCCGGCCACAAGGCATTGTTTTCATTCGGAAACGTCGCCATGAGGTCAATGGTGCCGGTCGTTTCATCCACGGTGTTGTTGATGAAAGTCAACTCGCCCGCCGGTGGCGGCACGTTCATATTTTGGTAGGTCACCGACACTTTCAACGCGTGTTCGCGCATTTCCTGTCTGATTTCGGGCAGGTACTGCTCCGGCACGGCGAATGCGACGTAAATCGGATGGATCTGGTTGATGGTCAGCAACGTGTCATCGGGGGCTTTGACCACGTTGCCCACGTAAGATTGCAGGCTGCCCGTCACACCGTCCACCGGCGCATCAATGTGGCAAAATTCCAGATTCAAAAGCGCGTTGGTGATGGCCGCCTTGTCGGCTGCCACAGTGCCGGTTGCCGCGTCGAGGCTGGCCTTGTCCGTGTCCAGTTGATCCTGTGAAATGATTTTGGCCGCGATCAATTTTTGGTCGCGTGAATAATTGGCCCTTTGGTATTCCAACTGCCCGGAGTCACGTGCCAGATTTGCCCGTGCCTGCTCCAGCGCCGCCTGCGCCGGCCGCGGGTCAATGGTGAACAACGGGTCGCCCTTCTTCACTACCTGTCCCTCTTGGAAATGGATTTCACTGATCATCCCCTGGATTTGAGAATGGATCGTCACCGTGGAGTAGGGAGTCACGTGACCCACCGGCGGCGGATCAATTTGCACCGGCACATTGGTGGTGAAGGCGGTGGCGACCAGCACTGGCGCCGCGCCGCCCCCGGCCGGTTTCGCGCTGTGGGAACAACCGCCGGCGAGCAACGCGGCGGCAACCGCTAGTGTTCCAGAAATTAAAATGGAATTTCTCATGCTTCCTTATGTGGCAGGATCATTATTGATGGAGCTTAGTGCCCCGCACGGTTGAAAGGCGGTCGCGAATTTTCTCAGAAAGGCTGCGCGCTCTTTCTGAAACCTGGGATCAGAAACCGGCCGACCCATGATCAGCCGGGTCAATTGAGGGAACGCCGCCGGAAACATGGTCAGCGAACGCATGGCCAGCATGACGTGGCGCGGGTCGAATTTGGCCGAAACCAGGCCGCGGGCCTGGCGCTGCCGAATGCGCTCCAGTCCACGGGTTGTTGCCGCGCGGCGGTTTCCCTCGTCAATCAGCTTTTGGTCGGCCTGCTGCAAGGCCTCCCATTCCAGCAAGCGGACCCAGTCCGGGTCCCGGCACGCGGCCTCGAACCAGAACGCCAGACTTTCCGCCGGGTCGCCCGACAAGGTCTCGGCCCACGCCTGCCGTTCGGTCATTTTCCGGCGCAGGACTTCGCGGAACAGGTGTTCCTTGTTGCCGAAATAATGGTACAGCATCCGCTTGTTGATGGTCGCCCGCCGAGCGATCGTGTCCACCCGCGCGCCGGTGAAGCCGTGCGCCGCGAATTCCTTCAGCGCGGCGGACAGAATGCGTTCGCGCGTGCGCCCGGGATTGCGCAACGTCGCGCTGGCGGTTTTGGCTGGTTTGGCCATGAGCACATTAAGTAACCATTAAGTTACTTAGAATGCAAGTTCATTCATTCAAATGAAACGCGGGAAGCGGGCCGGCCCTAGACGGGCGGTTTCTGCCGGTGCCAGCCGGTGGCCTGTTCGTAGGCGATGGCGATTTTCAACAGCGTTTCCTCGCCCAGCGGTTTGCCCAGCAGTTGCAGGCCAATCGGCAGTTTCGGATTTTTCGTAAAACCGCACGGTAGGCTGACACCGCAGATGCCGGCCAGGTTGCAGGAGATCGTGAAAATGTCGCTCAAATACATCTGCAACGGGTCGCCGGATTTTTCACCGATTTTAAATGCCGCCGTCGGCGAGGTCGGCGTGACCATGGCGTCCACGGTCTCAAACGCCTTCAAAAAATCGTTGCGGATGAGCGTGCGGACTTTTTGGGCGCGCAAATAATAAGCGTCGTGGTAGCCGCTGCTCAGGACATAGGTGCCCAGAATGATGCGTCGCTTCACCTCCGCGCCAAAGCCCGCGCCGCGGGTCTTGCCGTAAAGTTCCACCGGATCGGCGCCATCCACCCGCGCGCCATAACGGATGCCGTCAAACCGCGCCAGATTGGCCGAGGCCTCGGCGGTGGCGATGATGTAATACGTTGCCACGGCAAAATCCGTGTGCGGCAGTGAAATCTCCACAATCTCCGCGCCGAGTTCGTCGAATTGTTTTACGGCGGCATCCACCGCCGTTTTGACTTCCGGATCCAGGCCGCCAATCATGTATTCCTTCGGCAGGCCGAGCTTCAACCCTTTGACGCCATCACCAACCAACGCGGCGGCGTAGTCGGGCACCGGCTGCGGCGCGCTCGTCGAGTCACGCGGATCATGTCCGGCCACCACGCCCAGCATCGTCGCCGCATCCCGCACGTCTTTGGTGAACGTGCCGATTTGGTCGAGCGAACTGGCGAATGCGACCAGGCCGTAGCGCGAAACCCGACCGTAGGTGGGTTTCAACCCGACGCAACCACAAAGCGCCGCCGGCTGGCGGATGGAACCGCCGGTGTCCGAACCGAGCGCGGCGATGACTTCATCCGCCGCAACGGCTGCTGCCGAGCCGCCGGACGAGCCGCCCGGAATGCGCGTGGTATCCCACGGATTGCGGGTGACGCCGAACGCCGAGTTTTCCGTCGAACTGCCCATGGCAAACTCGTCCATGTTCAACCGGCCAAAAACAATGGCGCCCGCCGCCTTCAGTTTTTCCACCACGGTCGCGTCGTAGGGCGAAATAAATTGACCAAGGATTTTCGAGCCACAATGGAGCGGCTGATTTTTGACGGCCAACACGTCTTTGACCGCCACTGGCACTCCCAGCAATGGTCGGTCGGCGCCGGCGCCACCCTGCGAAAGCAATCGATCCGCCGCGTCCGCCTGCGCGAGCGCATCGGCGTCGTCGTGGCTGATGAAGGCGTGAATGTTCTGATCCACGCGGGCGATCCGGTCGAGACAGGCCTGCATGACCTCGCGCGCAGAGACTTCGCGTTGGGCGAGCCTGGCGGTCAGTTCGGAAATGGTCAGTTGGTTCAGCATCGAAAATTAACTACGGATGGACACAGATAAACACGGATGCATTGTTCTCTTTTCTAATCTGTGTCCATCCGTGTTCATCCGTGGTTAAAAATTATTCCACAATCTTCGGCACGATAAACAGGCCGTTGGCTTGCGCCGGGGCGTTGCGCATCGCCTCATCATGCGGGAGGGACGGATGGACTTCGTCGGGTCGTGTGACATTGACCAGCGGCACGGCATGAGCGGTCGGCTCGACGCCGGAAACGTCGAGTTGATTCAACTTTTCGATGTAACCAAGGATGTTGCCCAGTTGCGCGCCCAGCTTTTTTTCCTCGTCGGGGGTCAGATGCAACCGCGCCAGATGCGCGACGTATTTGATGTCAATTTCGGCGGAAGCCATGAACCGCAGTTTCAAGGTTCAGGTTTCAAGTTTCAAGATTAACTTGAAGACGGAGGCGGTCAGAGCATTTGAATTCCAAAGCAAGCCGCAAGTCGGAGTTCGTAAATCAAAAATGACTTCATTCCTCGTCAAACTTTCGTTGGACGAGCGCTTCCAGTTCCTGAATGGCCTGGGGGGCGTCGTCGCCGCGGACATGGAGGGTCAATTTGCTGCCGGGGCCGGCGGCGAGCATCATCAGGCCCATGATGCTCTTGCCGTTGATTTTCTCGCCGTCTTTTTCCACCAGAATTTCCGACGCAAACCGGTTGGCGGTTTTCACAAAGACCGCCGCGGGCCGGGCGTGAATGCCGAGCTTGTTGGCAATGGTGAGCTCCTTGGTGAGGAACTGCCCGTCCAGCGTTTTCTTTGCGCTCATCGGTTTGCTCATATTAGAGTAAGCGAAATGAGTTAAATTTCCAGCTATTTTTGAGCCGGCGGCGGCATTATCTGGCTCGGGCTCGGCACCATGTGGGCAATCAACCGCTGATTCAGGTCTTCGGCGGCGTTGTAACCGGACATTTTCAGCTTGGTCTGGAAGGCGGCGACTTCGATGAGCCGCGCCAGGTCCCGGCCCGGCCGCACGGGGATCACAATATGCGGGATATCCACCCCCAGCACCTTGACAAATTCCTGTTCCATGCCGATCCGGTCCACCTCATCCACTTCCTTCCAGGCTTTGAGGGTGATGACCAGATCGAGGTTCTTTTCCTTGCGAACACTTTTGACGCCGAACATGGCGGCGACATTGATGATGCCGATGCCGCGGATTTCCATGTGGTCGCGCGTCAATTCGGCGCTGGTGCACATCACCTGGCGGCCGTCCAGCAGCGTGACTTTCGTCACGTCATCAGCCACCAGACTGTAACCGCGCTCGATGAGGGCCAGCACCGCCTCGCTTTTGCCAATGCCGCTCTCGCCACGAATGAGCACCCCCACGCCCAGGATGTCCACCGTACTGCCCATTTCCGTGCCGCGCGGCGCAAACATCATCTCCAGGGCGAACGTGGCGAAGTTGATGAACCGCATCGTGACGAGCGCCGTGTGAAAAATCGGCACGCTCGCCTTGTCCGCCGCGGTCAGCAGTTCATTGTCCGGCCGGAGATTGCGGCTGAATACGATTCCGGGAATCCGGTAGGCAAACAATTCCGCGTAACGGACCTCACGCTCCGCGCGGGAGAGTGACCGCAAATAGTACGTTTCCGCGTTGCCCAGCACCTGGATGCGTTTGTAGGCGAAATAACGCGTGAATCCGCTCAACGCCAGGCCGGGCCGGTTGACCGTCGGCTCGCGGATGATGCGTTTGAATCCGTTTTTGCCGGACAGCAATCGCAGTTGCAGCGCCTCGGCGTGCGCTTCGTAAAACCGTTCCACCGTGACGGGTTCGTGGGCCATATGTTTCAGCGAGCGGGATTGAGAGCAAGATTTAGAGAAAGATTCTGATTAAGAAGAAATCTCATTTCCCGACCCCGATTCTTCATCTTGATCTTCATCTCAGCTCTCATTTACAGGTTAAATTCCGGTCCCAGATAAATCTCGCGCGCCTTCGGATCGTTCGTTAAAAATTCCGAACTGCCTTCCACCAGCACCTGACCTTTGTGGATGATGTAGCCGCGGTCAATCAATTTCAAGGTTTCCCGCACATTATGGTCGGTGATCAAAATGCCCAGCCCGCGCTCTTTGAGCCGGCGGACGATCTTTTGCACCTCATAAACCGCAATGGGGTCAATGCCGCTGAACGGTTCGTCCAGCAACATCAGCCGGGGGCTGGTCACCAGCGCGCGGGTGATTTCCAGCCGGCGTTTCTCCCCGCCGCTGATCTGGTACGCCCGGCTCCGGGCCACCGGCGTCAAATCCAGCTCCTGCAACAGGTACTTCAACCGTACCGCGCGCTCGTCCCGCGACATTTTGCACGTTTCCAGAATCGCCAGGATGTTTTGCTCGACCGTCAGCTTGCGGAACACGGACGGTTCCTGCGTCAGATAGCCGATGCCCAGCCGGGCGCGTTTGTGCATGGGCAGCCGCGTGATGTTGCGGGCCTGAAATGTCACCACGCCTTCGTCGGGTTTCACCACACCCACGACCATGTTGAAGGTGGTGGTTTTGCCCGCGCCGTTGGGACCGAGCAGGCCGACGATTTCGCCCGGCTTCACGTTCACGGACACGCCGTCAACCACCCGCCGGCCATGGTACTCTTTGATCAGCTTTTCCGTGGCGAGCAGCAGTCCATTCGAGGATGGCGCGGTCGTTTCCATTCCCATCACTTTTGGGCAGTGGCCTGGTTGGTCGTTGCCGGCGGCAGGTTGGTTTTGACCACTGACGAATTGATTCCGGTTGCCGGTGAATTGGTTGCGGTCGCCGGCGAGTTGGTTGTCACTGCGGTCACATTGGTGCCGGCGCCGGCCATGTCGGGTTTCTGCCAATAAACCATCTTCATATTCTCCGCGTGTACGCGTTTGGTGATGGCATCCAGAGTAATCGGCTCGCCGGTCAGCCAGCCCTGGGCATTTTCCACCTTCGCATGACCGGTGAGGGTAACCACTTCATTGGTCACGCCGTTTTCCACATTATAAACGTATACCGCCTTGTCGCCGGTGGCATGCATCTTCTGGCCCCTGTCGTCCGTCGCATCAATCACCACGTTCGTTTCGGCGACAATATGGTTGATGTGGCCGGTTTGCGGCAGGTCGGCGACCAGCCAGTCACAGTGCAACTTGATCTCGGGGTCGTCCACGTAGACGTGGCCGTGGTACGTTGCCTCGCGTGTGCCCAGGTCAAAGTCCACACTGTCGGACTCGATGCGGGTGGGCAGCCGGGGCACCGGCGGTTTGGACGCCGGCCCGTTCGTCGTGACCAGCGCCAGAATTTGATCAATGGCATTAGTAGCGGTGTTCGTTTGTGCGCGCAACAGCACGGCGCCGGCCAGCGCCACCAGTGTAATGTAACCAAAAATTTTCACGGCTTACTTTATATTCTCCGACCCCAATCTCACCTCCGTGGATACACGGTTGGAGATGGTGAGGAAGGAATCGCTTTGTCGCCACAAAAAACCTTCGCCGGCGACGCGGATCTTTCCTTCCTGGTACTCCACCTGCAACGGGCCCGCCGAACTGGCGGTGCCGCTCAATTGATCATAAACACACTCCGGCGCGTTGACGACGATCTCCGTCTTGCCGTCCGGCCCGAAGGTTTCGAGCTTGAGCTGTTTGATGGCGAGCAAACCGCCCGGCAGCGGCTGTGCTTCCGCGCCGGACAACCGCGATTTCATCTGCTGCTGGTTCGGCGCCGGATAGTATTCCACCGACGTGAAATCGCTGGCGTGGCCCACAACATTCGATTGCGCGCGGCCGGCCGTTGCGGCCAAAATCAGCGTCAGGCCGGCCATAGACAGGCGGATGACGTGTGACGCGTGGCGCGTGGCGCGATGCAGCGCGCGGCCCAGAGTGTTTTTTTTCCTGTCACTTGTCACCGGTCAGCCGTCACTTTCGGTAATGGGCAATGATGGCGTCCCATTTGTTGTGGGTTTGCAAAATCATTTCCGCCGTTTCGCGCACCGCGCCCCGGCCGCCGGCCGCGCGGGTGACGTAATGCGCCGCCGCCTTGACTTCCGGCCGCGCGTCGGCCACCGCCACGGCCAGGCCAGCCCGCGTTAACGGCCCCAAATCCACCACGTCGTCGCCGACGAAACAAACAGCATCCCAATCCAGTCTGGTCCGGCGCAACAGTTTTTCCACCGCGCCGGTTTTGCTCAAGCGGTCGCCCTGCTGAACGAGAAAATCAATTCCCAGTTCGGCGGCGCGCGCTTCCGTCACCGGCGATGGCCGGGCCGAAACCCAGCCGACCTTGATGCCGGCCCGGCGCAAAAAAATCAGGCCCAGACCGTCGCGGATGTTGAACCGCTTTAGCTCCCGCGCGCCGCCCAGATAAACCGAGCCGTCGGTCAATACCCCGTCCACGTCGCACAGAAATAGCCTTATCCGCCGCAGGCGGGTGACGAGTGACACGTGACGGGTGACAGGATTTGTCAGGCGTGATGCACGTGCCATTTTCTTTTCACTTGTCACACGTCACCTGTCACCGTGCCACAGCCTTAAAAACTTTGAGCAGACCGCGCAGCAACGCCGGCATTTCTCCGAGCGGAATCATGTTCGGCCCGTCGCTCAACGCTTTGTCCGGGTTCGGGTGGGTTTCGATGAACAGGCCGTTGGCCCCGGCAGCCAGCGCGGCCCGGGCCAGCACCGGCGCGAACTCGCGCTGGCCGGACGATTGGTCGCCGCCGCCGCCCGGCAATTGCACCGAATGCGTCGCGTCGAAAACCACCGGGCAGCCCAACCGTTGCAGAATCGGAATCGAGCGCAGGTCGGCGACCAGATTATTGTAGCCGAAAGTCGTGCCGCGCTCGGTGAGCAGGATTTTGTCCGCGCCCGCCCGCCGGGCTTTCTGCTCGACCTGGCCCATTTCCGCCGGTGACAGGAACTGGCCTTTTTTCAGATTCACGATCTGGCCGGTCAGGGCGGCGGCTTCAATCAAGTCCGTCTGGCGGCAGAGGAACGCCGGAATTTGCAGAATATCCACAATCTCACCGGCGATGGCGGCCTGAGCCTCGGTATGGATGTCAGTCAGCACCGGCACGCCGATTTTCGCGCGGACTTTGCCCAGGATTTCCAGACCGGCTTCCATGCCGATGCCGCGGAATGATTTGGCGGAGGTGCGATTGGCCTTGTCGAAGCTGGCCTTGAAAACGTAGAAAATGCCAAGGGCGGCGCAGGTTTTCTTGAGCGCGGCCGCAACCTGGAAGCACAACTTCTCATTCTCAATCACGCACGGCCCGGCAATCAGAAACAGTCGGCGCGGCGAATTAAGTCCTTTCCAGATGGCGGCATCGTTGAGCACCCGGAAGTATTAGCAGCGAAACGGGGGAAAGTAAATGGCTCATGCCGGCCCGACATCTACAGGAGAATCAGCTTCGCAGGCCATCCTCATATCCGGCCTCATCCTCGATCAGTCGGAAACGCTCGTAGAAGTATTCCGTCTTCACCGAGAGCAGGTATTTCTTGTAGCGGGGCGTGTCGCGAATATCAGGTGGAACGAGACGGTCATGTAACTCATCGTAGCGAACCGGCAGAAAGCTCACAACCGTTGGCTGCGGGTTGGTGGTCTCGGTCACAATACAAACTCGCTCGCCAGGGGCAAGTCTGCCGGAACCGCTGAAAGTGATGGGCGCCGTGAAAAGATACTGAATTTGCGCGTCGCAGCCATCAATGACCTCCCAAATCTGGCCTTTGCGAACGAAAGGTGCTGGTTTGCTCATCTATGCGCAGTGGCCTAACAGATAATGGACGGCCGGTTTTGCAGCCGATCCCGTTTCAAAAGAAAAACAGTATCCCCGCCCTGTCCGTTTGTCCACGACGATTTAAAGCGTTTCCCATAAAGCCGCAGGCGCCGACGTGAGTCGGCGGACCTTCTGGCGTAAGTTCCGCCTCGTTACCTCGGCGGCTACGGGAATTATTGAAACGTTTCGGCCCTTTATCCGGTGATGTTCCCGTCCCACCAAAGGCGCACGGGAATTCGGAGCGCCGAGCACGCCTTGGCTCGATGGAAAATCAATAATGCCATGCCGAGGCGGCGTATTCCAATAATGTCGCGCCTGACGGAGCTTGGATTGTTTAATTCCGGTTTACTACAACGATGCCGGCCTTGACAGGCTCGAAATTATCAATCGCAAATCGTAAATCGCCAATCTTAAATCACCGTCCCGTGCGGGATGGTGGCGCCCTTGGGAATAATGACAATACCGTCGCGGATGAAATAAAGTTCGTGGTCCAATTTGTCGGCCTTGCCGGCGGGCGAAATGGTCACGTTGTTTCCGATGCGCGCGTTTTTATCAATGATGGCGTTCTCGATCTTGCAGTTCGCGCCGATACCGATCCGCGGTTTGCCTTCGCATTCATGCATGAGCACGGATTCCTGGGATTCGTAAAAGTCGCTGCCGAGGATGACTACGCGGTTCAAATCCGTTCCGCTGCCGACGACCGTGCGGAGGCCGACGATGCTGCTGGTGATGTGCGCCTGATTGATGATGCAGCCGTCGGAAATCACCGCGTGGTCAATCTGCGCGCCGTTGATTTTGGAGCCGGGCAGGTAACGCGGGCGGCTGTAGATCGGCGCGCTCATGTCAAAAAAATTGAAACGCGGCAGTTCGGAGACGAGGTCGAGGTTGGCGTCAAAAAAAGAGCGGATGGTGCCGATGTCCTCCCAGTACCCCTGAAAAATATAGGAGAAGACCCGGCGGGTGTTGATGGCGTGCGGAATGATGTGTTTGCCAAAGTCGGGCAGGGGATTGTCCAACAATTCGCGGACGAGCTGGCGGTTGAAGACGTAGATGCCCATGGAGGCGAGAAACAGCTCCCGCTCTCCTTCGATGCCGAGTTTTTGATACCATTCGGGCGGCAAACGCAGGGAGTCCAACACCGCCGGGTCGCTCGGTTTCTCCACAAACCGGGTGATGCGGCGGTCCTCGCCGATTTGCATGATGCCGAAGGAACGCGCGTCGTTGCGGACGACCGGGATGGTGGCCACGGTGATGTCCGCGCCCGTCCTGGCATGCTGTTCCACCACCTG
>Ga0335073_10000211_pt1 | contig 72728 bp, 65 predicted proteins | sample Lox_Sample_22_FD_207093 | JGI IMG/M metagenome (GOLD analysis project Ga0335073, IMG submission 207093) | Soil microbial communities from Loxahatchee National Wildlife Refuge, Florida, United States - Lox_Sample_2.2 | ecosystem: Environmental > Terrestrial > Soil > Wetlands | place: USA... | reverse complement strand
AGAATGCCTCCTCGCCCCATTCGTGCCAATGAATCGGCTGATGCATGGCCGAGCGCAGATAGGCCGAAGAGGCACGGGCGAGGGAGTTAACGGCGGTCGTCGTCATGACTTTCCAAGTGTACTGCGCGGCTGGCGGTTACAGCGGAAACTCCTTACTCTCGGCAGCATGTGTTTGCTAGAATCCCTTCGCTGGGGCGGAGGATGTGCCATGAAGAGATCAGCGATTGCAGTTGGGCTCGTGCTCTGCCTCTCGACCATCCTGCTCGCTGGCAAGAACCTGGCGGACTATCCCTTGCAGATACAGGTTGTGGAGTCGCACTGGCACCGCCACCGCGACGGCAGCGTCGACGGATGGGGGCGAGGCAACATCAGAGATGGCGGCTCCATTCATGCCTTCGATTTCACATATGAGTCAGCAGCTCCCTTCCAAAGGACGATCGGAACTGCACACTACCTGGCAAAATGGAAGAAGCCCACGCTGAAACTAGAAATGCTGGTTGGAGAAATCGGCGCGCCTGGCAAATTCTACACCTTCGACCTGAAGACGAACGTACGGGAGGATGTTTACGTGCCCAGCCCGGAGGGCGCGGTCGCGATTTCCCAGGAAGAATACAAAGCGAAGCAGCCGCAATGACTCCCAGCCGGCGCTAGGATCCTCAGGAGCTACTCTAAGTCATCCCGCCTGTGAGCATTACCCGATCAACTCAGATCGGTTCGCTGTAGCGGCGCATGCGCACAGCTGCAAGCAGGAATGCTGCGGCGATCAGCAGGCCGATCCACAGGCCGGGTGCGCTCAAAAGCTCAAGCGGCACGACGTGTACCGTTGGGCCGGTGGGGAAGGCATGTGGGGGCGACACGGTGCCGACTGGCGCGCCGCCGATAAACCGTTCGGCAAGCAGGCGAGCGAAGTGAGAAGTATGGAACACGATTCCTTCAACGCCGGCAATGGCAAACGGCGGCAATACAGCCCAAAGAAATGGCGCACGACGCGCCCACGCGGAGACCAATAACAGCCAGCAATAGACGGGAGCCGGCCACAGCGCATGGGCTGTTACAAGGTGATAGAGAAGCAGCGCCGACATTCTGAAAAATGACAAGCTTGCCCAAAGCTTCCCGACATCCAGACCGCTTCCCGCCAAAACTGCGCTGCTCCAAAGCAGCATGACGAGCTGCGTGATGACGGTGACCGCAAAGACGAGCAGCGGCAGAACTATCAGCGGAATGCTGGCCTTGGCCAGCACTGTGGTGAGATCGGAAACCGGCATCGATTTCCAGAACAGGATGCTGCGATCGCGGCGCTCCCCGTAAAGCGCGTCGAGGCAATAGAAAACACTGATCAAGATGCCGGTGGCCATCATGAGACCCGCCACAAAGTCATACGGCAGGGCTGCGACGGCGCGGTAACGCATCGGGTCGAGCGTCGAGACGGCGCGCATCCTCGCGGATAGATGAATCGTGCTGATCAGAAACCCGAACAGGAATACGGCTGCGACCGCCATCGGCGCCAGATAGATCGAGCGGTACTCCCACAATTCGCGTCGCACCGACCAGTACAGCAGCCGGGCTGCAGAGATCCTTACGGGTCTGTCATTCCGCGCCGCAAAGGTTTCAGGCATCGCGTTCGATTGTGTATTCATCTGGAGACTCCTTGGGCCACCTGTGCCTGATTGCCGATGATGGCAACAAACAAGTCGGCGATGCTGGGCGTATGCACGTCGCCGAGCCGGGCGAGTTGCTGGCGATCGGCGCGGTCGAACAGCAGGATGCTTCGCCCCAGCACCTGGCGCTCGTGAATCGGTTTGAAAGCCCGCGCTGCTGGAGCGTTTTCCGGATTCACCATCACTTCCACATAGCGCGACTCGAATTCTTCCATGCTGCAGGCAAACACGATGCGGCCGCGGTTGATGAACATGACATCGGTAAGAACCTGCTGCAGCTCCTCCACCTGATGGGTCGTGACGACGATGGTGCGACTGCGATCGAAATAATCGTTCAGCAAGGAGTCGTAGAACTGCTTGCGGTAAAGGATGTCCAAACCGAGCGTGGGTTCGTCGAGCACCAGCAGTTTGGCGTCAATCGCCATTACTAGAGCAAGGTGGAGTTGGGTCACCATACCCTTCGACAATTCCCGAACTTTGCTGGTCTGCCGGATGTTGGTCCTGGCAAGAAATCCTTCCGCCTTGGCGCGATCGAACCGCGGGTGCACTCCGGCGAGATACTCAAGAGCCTGCGAAACCCTTATCCAGCGCGGCAGCACGGCAACATCGGCGATGAAGCATACGTCGAGCATGAGCTGGTCGCGTTCTTTCCAGGGATCGTGCCCCAGCACCCGCAGATCGCCTTGATAAGAAATCAGGCCGAGGATCGCGTGAAGGGCGGTAGTCTTGCCTGCGCCGTTGGGCCCAATCAAGCCGAGAATCCGGCCTTCTTCGACACGCAGATCGATGCCGTCCAGCGCGATGGTCGTGCCGAAGGCCTTGCGCAGGCCGTGCGCTTCTATGCATGCCATCTCTAGCGGTCCTCCTGTTTGGGGTTCGATTTCGGCGGCGAGTTTGTGCGCCCGTCAAGCAGTTCCTCGGCGGTCAGGCCGAGCCGCTGGATGGTGGCCCGAATCCTGGGCCACTCTTCCGCCAGAAACTTCCTGCGTTCGCCCTGCATCAGAAGCTGGCGGGCTCCGGGTTTGATGAACATGCCGAGGCCGCGCCTTTTCTCCACAAGTTCTTCGTCCACCAGTTCCTGATAGCCTTTCAAGACCGTAAGTGGATTGACCCGGTATTCAGCCGCCACGGTGCGCACCGAGGGAAGGGAATCTCCTTCCTTGAGAACGCCATCGAGGATCATCGCGACCACGCGATCGCGCAGCTGGCGGTAAATCGGCTGATTGTCGTTCCACTCACGGTCCATCCTATTTTCCAGTCGACTCGACGTTAACGGTGCGTTGCTACTCTACCCGCTGCAGATCGAAGTGCGCGTGCATGGGCTTATCTCCCGGCATCATATAGGTCCAGTCTTCTAGGTGATGGTTGGCGTCGATGAAAGTGAACACGGCATGGTACATGTGTCCATACTGATTGCTGCCGGAAAGATCGACAAAGTCGAACTCCACGGTCTTGCCATCGGGCGAAGGCCGGGCGATCATGCGCGGCCGGTTGCCGGCGTCACAATAATGGATCAGCGTCAGGCGATCACCGTCGAGGTAGAACATAGTGACCGGGTGATCGTACTTTGTGGGATCGAGGGGCGTCCCGGCTTCCTGCATCTCATGCACGATTGCGTTCCCTCTGGAGGTCACGCGCAATGAGACCTGCAGAAGGGTATTCTTCCCCATGTCGGGTGGCGGCGGATCGACGGTTACCGGGCCTCGCCACGTGCCCGCCAGCGTTTTCAGTTGATCGAAGGCCTTTTGCGCGGCCGAGAGCGCAACAGGAGCCGCGGCGGACCGGCCAAAAGCCAGGGTGGCCAACGACATCACAACGACGGTCAATGCAAAACGGCGCGAATTCATGGTTCATCCTCCTTGAAAAGCTCAATTTTTCTCCGGGCAGATCGGTTCGCCAGCCGATTGCCAGCGATCCATGTAGCCTGGCATTCATAGTGTTATACATAACTATAACACAAGAGCACAAATGTCAAGCTTTTTCTTAGGTTTTTGATTTGTTCCGAGGAAGAAGCCTTCAGGACGAGGCTGGATGCCCTACTCCAGCACCGATTCACTACATGGAGCAGCACGCACATACGTGCTAGGTCTTTTTGTCGTTAACCAGGCGTCGGGCAATGGCGCAGTACAGGTGGATGGCTTCTTGCAATTGCGCCTTTTCGATGAATTCACCCTCGGTGTGCGCGACATGAATCGAGCCCGGGCCGATAAGCAGCGGCTCACCCCAATTGGTGAGTTGCGGGATATCGGTGGTGAAGGCGGCGATCATGGTGGGCAGGCCGTCAACGGTGCGCAGGCGCATGAAGGGGAGTTCCAAAGGGAAGGTCACCCTGACCTGGTCGCCGGCAGCCCGAAGAATCTGCTGGCGCAATTCTTCCGACGATCCAATCAGACGATAGGACAAGTCGGCATGGGCATAGTCGGGGATGATATTGGGCGCGCGCCCGCCCTCGATCAGCCCGATGTTGAGAGTGCAGGGACCGATCTCAGGATCTGCCGGCAAGGGCATGGCGCGCAAGCGGGCCAGGGCCGGGATCAATTTATCGATGGCGGATTCGCCAAGCTCGGGATAGGCGGAATGCGCCATGCGTCCGGTGGCAGTTACCTCGACGCGAAGCGTTCCCTTCGAAGCCAGCGCCATGCGATTCTCGGTGGGCTCGCCGTTCACCAGATATCTGGAGCCGCGTGGATGTTCGTTCGCAACTTTCGCTCCCAGGCTGTCGCGCTCTTCGCCAGCCACGAACAGCAGGCCAACGAAGATGTTCTCCCTGCGCAGTGCTTCGGCTGCGGCAATCTGGGCGGCGATGATGCCCTTGGCGTCGCACGAGCCTCGGCCGTAAATGCGCGTGGCATCTTCGGACGACGGAATAAAGGGAGGGACGGTGTCCATATGCGTGGAAAAAACCACTTCTCCCGCGGTGCTCTTCGATTGAGATGCACGTTCAGCGGCTCGATGCGCTTCACCAGGCACCGCGTGAATGTTGAAGCGATTGCCGTCGACCGGCATTCTTGTGCTTTGCCAGTCCAGCCGGCGCAGTTCACCTTCGAGAAAAGTGCCCACTGCGGATTCATTCCCCGTGATCGATTCAATATCGACGAGCTGGCGCGTGAGCGCGACGGCGTCCATGGGGGAGAGAATAGCAGACCATCGAAGCGATGCTGCCGAACCTTCGTTCGAGAATACGATCCCTCCAGGTTCTGACTTTTTGCGCTTTGCTCTTTCGCTTCTCATTTCATGTAATCTGAACTTTGTGATCGCTCAGAACTCCACCATCAAATCTTTCTTTCTCCAAGGTCCAACTGGTCGGCTGGAAGCGCTGCTGAACGCCGGCGCCGAGGATGCCACGCACGCTGCCGTGGTTTGCCATCCTCATCCGCTGTTTGGCGGGACGCTGCACAACAAGGTTGTCTTCCATACCATGAAAGCTTTGAACAGGTTTGGCTTTCCGGTGTTGCGCTTCAATTTTCGCGGAACAGGATTAAGCGCGGGTCAACACGATCAAGGCAACGGTGAGGTGAATGATGTTCGCGCCGCCCTGAATTGGTTGGATGCAGAGTTTCACCTGCCCCTGGTGCTGGCAGGATTCTCTTTCGGAGCGGCCATGGGATTGCGAGCCGCCTGCGGTGACGCGCGGGTGAAGGCCGTGATTGGCGTGGGAACGCCGGTGGCGGCGGTGGCTGCTGATACGGAACTACCACGCACTTACAGCTTCGATTTTCTCCGCGCATGCGCAAAACCAAAGCTGTTTGTCAGCGGCGCCCGTGACCAGTTTGGTCCGCCGGCCATGCTGGAAGCGCTGGTTGCATCGCTGCCCGGGCCCAAAAAACTGATGCTGATCGAAGGCGCGGATCACTTCTTCGAAGGGCGGTTACGGGAGTTACGGGAGACGATTGAGGATTGGGTGAAGGAAACCATCGGTCCTCGGCCTTCGGTCGCCGGCTAAATTTGGGGGCTTCCCCAAACCTGCGAGAGCGATGTTCCAACCGCGATTGATCGCCGGCTAAAACTTGACAGTTGGCCAGTGACTGCATGTCCCTTCGTATAATCCTCGGATATGTCGGATGCAGCTCGCGAAGCCCGCTTTCGCCAGATGCGCGAGAGTGCGCAGCAAATCTTTTTCCGCGCGTTGAATGAGTCCTCCATCTCGAAGGCCTTCGCCCGGCACATTCATTGCGAGCGCGGAATCCTGCGGGTTTGCGAAGACCTTTACGATCTGCACTCCTATTCTCGCGTACTCGTCGTCTCGATCGGCAAAGCCGGGCACACCATGACGGAAGCGCTGACTGAACTGGCCGGCACGTCATCGCTGGAGGGTATCGTCGCTAGTTCGGTGATGCCGGCCTCCCAAGTCCGCGGTTTTCGCTATTTTCACGCAGGACATCCCACGCCGAATGCCGAGTCAATTCGGGCTGCCAGTGCGATTCTGAAGGTGCTGGAGGCTCAGACCGCCGACTCGCTGATAATTTTTCTTCTGAGCGGAGGCGGATCGTCCATCGTAGAAAAGCCCATTGACGAGGAGATCTCGCTTGAAGATCTGATCTCGACCTACAGGACGCTGGTGCTTTGCGGCGCGCCGATTGTCGAGATCAACGCCGTCCGCAAGCATCTTTCCGCGGTGAAAGGCGGAAGGTTAGCGCGCGCGGCCTTTCCGGCGCAGCAGGTTTCTCTGCTGGTATCCGACGTTCCGGACAATACGCCCGATGCCCTGGCTTCGGGGCCCACCATGCCCGACTCAACCCGTGCGGAAGATTGTTATCGTATCGCGGAGAAGCACAATCTCCTGCTGCAGTTTCCGCCGTCGACGCAGGAACTCTTCGAAGGCCGCGCCCTGGAAGAAACCCCGAAGTCAGACGATCAGGCTTTCTATCGCTCGCGCTGGTGGACCGTGCTCTCGAATAAAACCGCGGTCGAGGAAGCGAGCGTCGCAGCGCGCGCAAAAGCTTTCACCGTGCACGTGGACAATTCCTGCGACGACTGGGACTATGAGCGTGCCGCCGATTATCTGCTGAATCGCCTGCGCGAGCTGAGACGAGAATCGGACCGGGTATGCCTGATTTCGGGCGGGGAAGTCACGGTGAAAGTTGCCAACGGCGGCGTCGGGGGCCGCAACCAGCAGTTTGCCCTGGCCTGCGCGGGGGAAATAGCGGGCGAAAACATGACCGTACTCAGCGCCGGAACCGACGGCATCGATGGCAACAGCCCGGCGGCGGGTGCAATCGCGGATGGCAGCACGATCGACCGGGCGCAAGCCGCGGGGTTGGACCCGCGGTCCGCGCTGCAGAAATTTGACGCATACCGGTTATTCCATGCTCTGGGCGATGCGATCGAGACGGGCCCGACGGGGAATAATCTGCGCGATCTGCGAATCCTGCTGGCCTACTAGTTAGGCGGCTTTACTTTTTACCTGTACGCCGGCCCACTTTTCAAGCAGCGTCAAGGTCGCGGCGTAATCCTGATCTTCATGCCCGTCTTCCGCAGTCATCTCGTAGATTTCCTCAACGGTTTCAAGACCAGGCAACTTGACGCGCGCTTCTTTTGCTGCCTCAAGGGTGAGGCGAATGTCCTTGTGCATCAGACGCAGCGGGAAATTCGGCGTGAAATCGCGCTGCATGATGAACGGCGCCTTGTATTCCACGACGCCCGAACGCACCATAGTGGCCTCAATCAGCGACAGTAGTTGTTGCGGATCGACGCCGAGTTTGGTGGCCAAGGTCAAAGCCTCGGCAAAACCTTCGAAGATCAGCGCAATCTGCAGATTCATGGCCAGCTTGGTGGCCTGGCCTTTTCCGGTTTCGCCCATGCGGAAAATCTTCTTGCCCATAGCGGCGAATAGGGGTTTGAGGCGCTCGACGCTGGCCTCGTCGCCTCCCACCATGAAAATCAGCGTTCCATTGCCGGCCCCAATTTTTGAGCCGGTCATGGGGGCATCGACATAGGCGACTCCTTTGCCGCGTACTCGTTCGGCAAACTTCACTGTCGCCGACGGCGAAATGGTACTGGAATCGGCGATGATCATGCCCTCGGTCAGCGACTGCTCGGCGCCGTCCGGACCAAACAAAATGTTTTCGACGGCGGCGGTATCGGCAACGCACATCCACACCACTTCCGCGCCTTGCGCCGCCGCCGCAGGAGTGGGCGCGACGGCGGCTCCCTCTACCAGCTTGCCCGGTGTACGATTCCAAACCGTGACTTCGTGACCGGCCTTGACCAGATTCGTGGCCATGGCGTGGCCCATGATTCCCAACCCCATGAAAGCAACTCGCATGTCGTGCTTCCCCTCGTAGAAGGTACTGCGTTGCGATTAAATACGACGGCCTGCGGAGAGGTCAAGCAAATCTCCCGCGGGATGGCGGGAAGGCAAATTCTTGGTGCAGGATTTCGAAGGCTCCGGACGTGAGCGGGCCTGATTCCGGGAAAGCACCGTTTGCCTCAAATAGCCGTCTTGAATTGTTAGAACGCCGTACTTGTTTCCCATTGCCGCTAGTGCTGAACTAAAATAAAGCCGAAGAACGTTCGAAGGTCATCGAACTTAGTAGCTTATAGCAGTGCCCGTTACAGAAGGCGGCACCGGAATTGGCACTCCACAAGTTGGGCAGAAAACCTTAGCATCGGGCGAGATCGTTCCCCGCCCCATCGAAGCAGGATGATCAAAGCAACGCTGCACAACCCGGCTCTGCGGAAGCGCGCCCGGCAATTCGGCCGCCTGGTGCGGCATTCTGCGGTGACCCCGCGTTCGGGTGAAACCCGCATACCGCGGCTCGCCACGAACGGCGAACTGGGCGTGACTTTCATCGGCCACGCCAGTTTTTTTGTGCAGATCGGCGGGCGTAGCGTGCTGATCGATCCCAATTTCGCGCGCTGGCTGTTCGTCTTGAAGCGGCTCAGGCGGCCCGGACTCCGCGTGCGTGATCTGCCTCCCATCGACGTGGTGCTGGTGACCCACGCCCACTTCGATCATCTTCATCGGCCTTCGCTGCGGGCGATTGTGCAGGATACATTGCGCAAGCGCGGGACTGCGCCGGTCATCATCGTTCCCAGCCATGTGTCGGATCTGGTTTCCGATCTCGGTTTTTCGGAGATCATTGAGCTCGATTGGTGGAAGACTTCGCGCTACGGCAATCTCGCCATTACGCACGTGCCCTCACGCCACTGGGGAGCGCGCATCCTGAAAGATTCGCACCGCGGTTACGGCGGGTACGTTCTGCGAGCCGGCAAGCATTCTGTCTACCACGCCGGAGATACCGCTTACTTTGCAGGCTTCGGCGAAATCGGCCGACGCCTCTCGCCCGAGCTGGCTCTGCTTCCCATCGGCGCTTACAACCCGCCGCAATTCCGCAACGTTCATGCCAACCCCGAAGATGCGACTCGTGCCTTCCTCGACCTTAAAGCGCGCTGGATGGTGCCCATGCACTACGGCAGCTTTCGCTTATCGCACGAGCCGGTGGAAGAACCGCTCCAACTGCTTGAGCAGGAAGCCCGCTCGGCCGGAATCGAGGATAGAGTGGTCGTACTGGAAGAGGGCGTGACCCGGTTCTTCTGATTCTTTCGAAGCCCTCCCAATCCTATTACCGTTCGGAGCGAATCGAGGAATCTGGGTTTTGCGATCCAACCACATCTCTTAGCTTCGTTCGGACCGAACGACGCAGCAGCCCTCTCCATTTCATCCGAGTGTCTCAATCCCCACATTGACTTGGGGTAGAGTTCTTGCGGAAATCTCTGCGATGAAGCTGCATGGGCACAGCAAGAGCTCGCCCCCCTTACTTTCGATTACCACCGTAATCCCGCTATTACACAACTATTACATGCGGCAATTCGGCGCCCTGTTAGGTTAGCAGTCAGGATCGCCTTTCAAACCAACCCAACGGGGACCGACCGAACATGCAAGTGGAAGACCTGGAGAAACCGCAAGCCGCCAAGGGCGAAATCAACTGGATCACAACAATTTTCATGGTGCTGTTCCACATCGGAGCGGTGGCAGCTCTGTTTTTCTTTACCTGGAGTGCTTTGGCCGTTGCCGTGCTTTTGTGGTGTATCTCGGGCAGCATCGGCATCGGTATTTGCTATCACCGCCTGCTGACCCATCGCGGGTATAAGACCCATAAGTGGGTGGAATATGTCACCACAATTTGCGCCACGCTGGCGCTCGAGGGCGGGCCGATTTTCTGGGTAGCCACGCACCGCATTCATCATCAGTATTCTGACCAGGCGGGTGATCCGCACTCGCCCATCGATGGCAAATGGTGGTCCCACATGGGCTGGATTCTCACCGGCAAGTCCATGCACCACGATGCCACCACACTGGCGCGGTACGTCCCGGATCTCGCCAAGGACCGCTTCCACGTCTGGATCACCAAGTATCATTATGTCCCGCAGATCGTCTGCGGCGTCATTCTGCTGGCCATTGGCGGTTTACCCTGGCTGTTGTGGGGAACGTTTTTCCGTACGGTTTTTGGCTTGCACTGCACGTGGCTGGTGAACTCAGCGACCCACTCCTGGGGCTCGCGCCGCTTCGCCACTCGCGATCTTTCCACCAACAGCTGGTGGGTTGCTCTGATGACCTTCGGCGAAGGCTGGCACAACAATCACCACGCGCATCCGACCTCAGCCGCCCACGGATTCACATGGTATGAGATTGACACCAACTGGTACGGCATCTGGGTGATGAAACAACTGGGGCTGGCGTGGGACATCAAGCGCGTGACGCTCGCGGATGTGGAGAACGGGCTGGTTGCTGCGCCGAATGGAAACCTGATTACTCAGCCCGTTCCCGAGGGCGCGGCCGCGGGGGACTAAGCAAACAAGTTTCTTGGCACGCCCCCGGCTTCAACGGCCGGGGTTTTTTGTTGCCGCCAACGCGGTAAAATCGGGCTGGACCGACTCTCATGCGCATCACCAGCCGCCGCGGAACTATCATCTTCTTCCTTTGTCTGGGCGTCGGTCTGGTGGCGTTGGCGGTGGCGCTCGGCACGGGCTGGATCATCCTCAACTGGCGCGAAGGCGTCCTGCTGTTTTTCGGTATCATCTTCTTCGCCGTGATCATCGCCGGGATGATCGTCAACACCAGCTTTCTGGTTCGCGAGATCCGCCGCAACGAGCAGCACGACAGTTTCATCAACGCTGTTACACACGAGCTCAAAACGCCCGTCGCGTCCATCCGCCTGCACCTGGAAACCCTCGAGCGACGCGACGTGCCTGAGACGCAGAAGCATGAGTTTTACAAGCTCATGCTCAGCGATACGGACCGCCTTACCGAAACCATCGAGCAGGTTCTTCGCGCCGGACGGGCTGGTGACCGGAGAGCCGGGCGCGACCGGTCTGACATCGACTTCGCACAACTGGTGCGCGATTGCATGGAGGCGGTTCGATCGCGTCATCATTTGCAGCCGGAGGCGATGCGATATGAACACGGGCCGACAAACGGAACCGCTGCGCATGTACTGGGCAGCGCCGAGGATTTGCGCACCGCCGTGGTCAACTTGCTGGACAATGCGGTGAAATATTCAGGCGATCACGTCGACGTGCACGTGTTACTCACCATCCCTGATGAGAAGCGGGTCGTTCTCAGCGTTCAGGACCACGGTGTGGGCATCTCGCAGGATGACGTCAAACGGATTTTCCGGCGTTTCTACCGGGTTACGCACCGCTCCCTGGCGCACGTGAAAGGAACCGGCCTGGGTCTGTTCATCGTCAAGGCGATTGCCGAAAAACACGGCGGGAAAGTGTTTGCCGAGAGCGATGGCGAGGGCCATGGGGCAACAGTTACTCTGGAGCTACCGAGGACGGTGGCATGAGCCGGGTACTGGTAGTGGAAGATGAAGATCATCTGGCGCAGGGCTTGCGTTTCAATCTGGAAGCCGAAGGATATTCCGCCGAGGTGGTCGGCGACGGCGAATCCGCCACCGAGCGCCTGCTGGCCAGAAGGGAAGGTTTCGATGCGGTCGTGCTGGATGTCATGCTCCCCGGCAAGGACGGCTTCAGCGTAGTTTCCGAGTTGCGCGCGGCTCGCAATTACGTGCCGGTTCTCATGCTCACGGCGCGCGGGCGCCCCGAAGACGTGCTCAAAGGGTTTGCTTCCGGCGCGGACGATTATCTTCCCAAACCCTTTGATCTTTCGATTCTCCTGGCGCGGTTGCAGGGATTGTTGCGGCGCAGCGCGTGGACACGCTCGGGCGAGGCAGCGCCAGACGCGAAAGACCAGACTGAAAGCGCGGGGAATTCCCAAGACTCCAACGATCGCTTTTCCTTCGCCGGCAGGACCATCGACTTCGCGGCCCTGGAACTGCGCTCCGGCGAAAATCTGGTTCATCTCACGCTTATGGAGTCGGAACTGCTCCGCTACTTGGTTCGCAACGATGGCCGCGTGGTCCCGCGCAAAGAGATTCTCGAAAAGGTTTGGGATTTGCACGAGGATACCGACACCCGCGCCATCGACAATTTCATTGTCCGCTTGCGGCGTTATATTGAAGAGGATCCTTCCGAGCCGCGCCATCTGCTGACGGTTCGTGGCGTGGGCTACCGCTTTCTGGCAAGTCCTGAACGAAAATGATCCGCTACGCGCGGCACAACTCGGCCACCAGCGTTTCCCGCCGGTCCAGTGCGATGGAATCAAGACGGCGCAGCACGATGAAGTATCCCGGGCAAGTAATCGCCGCCAGGATCAGGAAGATCATAGTAGCAATCCAAAAGCTGTCGTAGTAGTTCGCAATCACAAAGACGCAGACCCCGATTCCAACCACCACCAGCTGGATCAGCATGCTGATGAGAACCGTGGTTTGCGAGGCGCGTTGACGGCCGAACGTCGAGTAGTCGAGTTTTTTCGGCGAATAAATCGATAGAAGGTTGCCGGCGGTGAAATTGATCGGCGCGGCAAAGATCAGTCCCGCCAACGATGCGATGGTCACGCTGACTGCCGGCGCGCCATACAGCAAAGTAACCGCAATCCACGAAGCCGCAACTTCCATGGCCAGAATGCAGGCGTGGGTCAGGTTCTTTCCCAGCACGATTTCGCTGAAGCGCGCGGGAGAAGCGTAGAAGAACTGGATGCCCGCGGCATCGCCGCCAAAGCTGTTGTAGACCAGGTTGGTCAGCACCAGCAGCGCGTACGCGGCAGCTGCGGGGAAGGCCACGTTGGGTGCGCGCATAACAAATCCGCTCGTATGCTGCACATGGTTCAAGGGTCCCAGGCGAAAGATCACCAGAATGAAGACCGGCATGATCAGGGTGAGTAGCATGGGCCCGCTGCGGCTTAAATAGTGAATCTCTTTCTCGAACACGGCGGCCACCGATTGCGAAAATCCGGGGAACCTCCATCCCAGGCGGACTTGCCGCTCTTTCGCATCCACCGTTCGCGCGGCTGCCTCGCTTAGATTTTCGCCGCGATACTGCGCAGACAGGCGTAAATGCAGAAAATAGGCGATGACCATGGCGAACGCTGCCAACAGCAGCAAGGACGTGAACCCGGTCATGAACTCTGAATCCGCCACGCGCGCGATAGCATCGGCAGCCAATCCCGGTGGGAAGAGGCTTTGAACGGGCTGCAGAATTTGCACGATGCGCTCGTATTCGGGAGGACGTTTGTTTTCGAAATGCTCGGTCAACGGGCCGATGAGCTGAAAACTCAGCAGCAGCAGCACAAACAGAATTCCCATGATCTCCCTCGTGCGCCGCTGTGCCAGCCATCGCTCTACCCAGGCGAAAATCATCTGCATGAAAAGAATGTTGAAAATGGCGAAGGCCAGCAACACGAGAGCCGCCCAGGGCAGCAAGAGTGGTCTTGCCATGGCAACCCCGAGCAGCAATGCCAGCGACCAGAAACTCCCCAGCGCCGTCGCCGGATCGAACGTCCCATAAGCCAGCCGGACCAGAAAATAGGAACGGTAGCTCAGCGGAAAATGGAGCAGCTCGGAAGAGTCCGGATTGTTGGTGAAAGCCGTGGCCATGATCGGGAAACCCTGCCAGAAAACGAACACCGGCCACAACAGAACCGCCAGCATTTCCGGCTTGCCCGAAGAAACGAAGTAGTAAGCGCCGAAAGCCATGCCGGCCGCTCCACCCAGCCCGAGCATGGTGAAGGAAAGTGACACGATAATGCGCGACACCAGTTCCAACTGGCCGCGTTTGGTGCGCAGCGAGTGGGAAAACAGCCGCCAGCGCAACCAGGCGACCGCTGCAAGCTGGCTTCGAGTACGCATCGTTAGATTGAGTTTGCTCATGGTTGCGACCGCCACCGCGGAGTCTTCATCCCAGCCAGGAAAGCTCCTGCTCGCTTTGTCGCGAGCCGCCGACGGTGTGCAGAAAGATTTCCTCGAGCGTCATTTTTTCGCCGGACGACACCGAAGCCTCGGCGACTCCATCTCCGGAAGCTGTCGGCGCTTGCGCCTGTACTCCGGCGCGCAATTCCTCCAGTGACCCCTGGGCGACCAGCCGGCCCTGATGAATAATGGCTACGTGACTGCAGAGCCGCTCTACGATCTCTAGCACGTGCGAAGTCAGGAAGATCGTGGCGCCGCGGGCAATCATGCGTTGCAGCATAGACTTCAGGGTGCCGGCTGCAATCGCATCTACTCCTTCAAAAGGCTCGTCGAGGAACAGCACCTTTGGCCCGTGAATGACTGCCGCGGCCATCGCCAGCTTTTTCTGCATCCCGTGCGAGTAGTCGGTGACCAGCTTTTTCGGCTGATCGCTGAGCTGCATAAAATCGAGCAACTCGCCGGAGCGTTTGGCGGCAGTTTCGCGATCCAGTCCGTACATTCGCCCGGCGAAGTTCAAGAACTCCGACCCGGTAAGCCGGCCGAACAGCGCCATCCCTTCCGGCACCACGCCAATTTGCCGCTTCACATCCACCGGGTTTTTTTCGAGATCGAGACCAAGAATTTCGATCCGGCCGGAACTGGGAGCGAGCAGTCCCGTGAGCATTTTGATGGTGGTGGATTTGCCCGCCCCGTTGGGTCCGAGAAAGCCGAAAAACTGCCCTGCCGCCACGCGCAAATCGACGTTATCGACGGCAATTAACTCCCCGAACCGGCGGGTCAGGGCCTGAGTAGAAATGGTGGGAACGGCATCCATCAAGCTTTTGAATTTAGCATACCCGGCGCATCGCTCCACGGCGAGGACGCGAAAGGGAAGTCGAGAATACGGCCGTTTTACAAAACTGGAACAATGCCGCGTGTCATGGTGCCGCTCTGCGTTGCGTATGTTAGACTGCGTCGCCTTCCGCGATCAACTTTCGTTGATCGCGTGGTTGATCATTCCGGGAGGTCACGTGGCCAGGAACATCGTTATCTGCTGTGACGGTACCGGAAACGAGTTCGGCGACCACAACTCCAACGTCGTCAAACTCTACAGCACGCTGGTGGTCGATGGGCGCCAGCAGATCGGCTATTACCATCCGGGTGTGGGCACCATGGGTGCGCCCACGGCTCACAATAAGCTGAGCAAGGCCTGGTCGGTGGTGATGGGCCTCGCCTTCGGAGCCGGGCTCCTGGCCAATGTCGGCGACGCCTACAGGTACCTGATGAATGTCTATGAAGATGGCGACCACGTTTACTTGTTCGGCTTCAGCCGCGGCGCCTACACGGCACGGGCGCTGGCTGGCGCGCTGCACATGTTCGGATTACTTGACCCGGGCAATCAGGGCCTGATTCCCTATGTCATCCGGCTCTATGCCAAGCGAACTCGCGCCGCTGGCGGAATGACCAGCACTTTCGAGGTGGCGGCTGAATTCAAAGCCACGTTCTGCCGGCCCTGCCCCCTGCATTTTGTTGGACTCTGGGATACGGTCAGCTCGGTGGGTTGGGTGTGGGATCCTCTGAAGCTTCCGTACACGGCGCAGAATCCCGACATGGCCAATGGCCGCCACGCGGTCTCCATCGACGAGCGCCGTTGTTATTTTCGCAACAATTTGTGGGGCCCGCAGTTGCCGGGCCAGAGCCTGAAACAGGTTTGGTTTGCCGGCGTTCACTCCGATGTTGGCGGGTCCTACGCTTATGCCGAGAGTGGCCTGTCCCAGATCGCGCTGGAGTGGATGCTCTGCGAAGCTGTTTCCTGTGGACTTCTGGTGGATGGTGAGAGGGCCGACCGAGCCGTGGGTAGAGTCGCACCGCCGCCACCGGTCGCTCCCGATCCGGCGGCCAAAATACACAACTCGCTCACCTGGCTATGGTGGATTCTCGAATTCCTGCCACACTCTTACTACGACTCGGTGACAAAGAAGGCGAAGTGGCACATTCCTCTGGGAGCAAGGCGAGTGATTCCTGAAGGTTCTGTTCTGCACGAGACGGTGCCCGAGAAGCTCAAGGTCGATCCGGATTACAAGCCGCCGAATCTGCCACAGAACTCGACCATTGAGCCGAGAAACTCCTGCCGCTTCCCATAAGCGAAATCAGGCGTTATTAGAACCGGAAGTACCAGGAGCAGCCCGCAGAAGGATCCCAAACGGGGGCGCGATTTACTCCATGCCGTTGTCATAAAGCCAAAGGGACAGAAAAAGAATGGCTCCTCAGGTAGGACTCGAACCTACAACCCTCCGGTTAACAGCCGGATGCTCTGCCATTGAGCTACTGAGGAGTATCGCGACCGCATATAGTAGAAACACGGCCGCTGCGTGTTCATCATAGCATTGCGGGTCGAAGTCTGAAAAATCGCCACTGCAATGAAGGACGCAGCAGCGTGCCCGCTTCGCGGATATGCCTAAATTTCTTAGGTGGGCGTGAGAGAAGCGGCGAGATTTTATATCAGCGCACTCCGTGCGCGTTGAGGAAGTCGCTGTACTTCTGGTCGACGTTTTGGATGTGGTCGCGCAGCCAGTGCTGCAGAAAGACCATCAGCTCCGGCGTTGCGTTACTGGTGCCGGCATCGAAGGATTTCTTAAAGGCCAGGACTTTGTCTGTGAGCGCCTTATGCTCTTGCCGGTGCGATGCAAGATAGGGATAGCCGTGCTTTTCCATCAGTTTTTCTTCCGCCGCGAAGTGATTCACCGTGTAGTCGACCAGCCGTTGCAGCACATCGCCGGCAACCTCTCTGCCGTGGCCTGTGCCCATCGCCGTATAAGGTTCGTTGACGATTGTGAAGAGCTTTTTATGCTGATTGTCCAGGGCCGTGACTTTAACGCTGTAGCTGTCCTTCCATTCGAACACGCCGCTCATTCGTGGCTCCAATGATGCTTTTGGTGTGCGGGGTTGCCAACCCGCAAGGTTCCTTGCCTTCCAGTTCAGGGTAGTGAGCGGACGCGTATGAGCGCCAGATGACTTGAGTATCTCGCGACACCATGCGTTTCCAATTCGAAACCGGTTCGAATTTGGAACCCAAGCGACTCACTCTTTTGTGGCGGGAGACGGTTTGTGGTTGTCCTCATCATTCTTCCCGCTACGTTTGGGCCCTGATTCCCTCTCGTCCCGTTTTGTGTTTTCTTTGGTATCCTCCGCATCGCTGTTTTTCGGCATGTATTGCACGATCACCGAGATGCGCCGGTTGGAGGGATCGAAGGGATCATCCGGCTTGCGAAGGCGCTGGTCGGCGAAACCGCGTACCTGGCTGACCTGATCGGGACGGATTCCGTTGGCCTGCATGAGACGACGGGCAGAATTGGCGCGATCGGTGGAAAGTTCCCAATTGCTATAGTTGCCGAATCCAACATAGGGCTTGGCATCGGTGTGGCCTTCGATGGAAAGTTTGTTGGGGAGTTTGCCCAGTTCGCGGGCAAGAGTAATCAGCATCTCGCGTCCGTCGCCATTCAGGTCTGCACTGCCACTGTCAAAAAAAGTGCCAGAAGCCCCTTCCAGTAACTCAATACGCAAACCTTCGGCGGTGACCGTCATCTCGATATGGCTTTTTAATTTGTCGAAATCGGCCATTTGTTGCATGGCCTTTTCCAATTCGTTCTTCAACTTGGGCATGTCGTCTTTGCTGAGAACGAAGTTCTCGCCGGCTCCCGCCAGACTGGTGCCCAATTTTTTGGATGTTCCGGTCGGGTCCTTGAAATAACCGCTTACCGCCTCCTGGATCTGCTTGCTCGTGTTTAGCAGCCAGAGGACGATGAACAGGGCCATCATGGCCGTGACAAAGTCGGCATAGGCTACTTTCCAGGCGCCGCCGTGGTGGCCGTTATGGCCGGCTTTCTTCTTGACAATCAGAATCGGGCGAGTTTTTTCCATGTTGCGAATTGCTGTCAGCTAACCTGAAGATGCCGCGGCCGCCGCTGCCGCGCCGCCTCCGCGACAGGCCTGTTCGACTTCTTTGAACGACGGGCGGACGTGGCCAGGCACGGCGCGCCTTGCAACTTCGACCGCCATGATAGGAGCGGTGCCCTTCAGAAAAGACACCATCAGCACGCGCAAGACGTAGAGGTAGGCGTGTTCCTCTTCTGCGGCTTTGGCCATGTTGGCGGCGATCGGTCCAACCAGGCCGTAGCAGAGGAGAATTCCGAGAAATGTGCCCACCAGGGCCGCGGCGACCTTGCGCCCGATTTCTTCTGGCGGTCCGCCGAGGGCGCCCATGGTAATGACCACGCCCAGCACGGCGGCGACGATGCCCAGCCCCGGTAGCGAATCCGCCATCGTGCTCAGCGCCGAAGTCGGCACGGTGGCATCGTGGTGGTGAACTTCGAGATCAAGGTCCAGAAGTTGATCGAGGTCAAAGGCATCGACGCCGGTAACCGCCATTCGCAGCGAATCGCACACGAAGTCCCGAACATGGTGGTTCTTCAGGACGGCCGGACCCTTGGAAAAGATCGCGCTCTTGTCGGGTTCCTCCACGTCCCCCTCGAGCGCCATCAAGCCATCCTTTCGCGCCTTGTTGAGCAGGTCGTACATCATTTTGAGGGAATCGATATATGCCTGCTTGGTGTACTTCGAGCCGCCAAAGACTCCGCCGAGGCCGCCGGCAATTTTCTTAAGAACGTGCAGCGGATTGGCGACCAGCACGGTTCCGATGGCCGCGCCTCCAATGATGATGAGTTCCGCGGGCTGGAGCAGCACCCGGAGGTTGCCGTGCTCCATCAAATAGCCGGCCACGATGGCACCGAAGACAACCACGATTCCGACGATCGCGAACATGGATTATCCGGTAGCGGAACTGTTGCCGGTGGCAGCGGCTTGACCGAGCGCGACGGGTCGGCTGGCTACCACCGCCCGCAGCGCGCGCTCCATCAGAGATTCGACCGTATCCCCGGTCTGGGCCGAAGCCTTACCAATGGAAACCGTAATCGAGTGCCGCTCTCCCCACCATTCGATAGTCGCGCCGGCCACCATCTTGCACATGCGTTCACCAACCGCCCGCAATGCGGTTTCGCTGCAGCCGTTGAGAATCACCAAGAACTGGTCGTCGCTCCAGCGGCCGACAAAGTCCGAAGGCCATACTGTGTTGCGAAGAGTGCGCGCCAAAGCGCGCAGAATCGAGGTTGTTGCATCCTGTCCGTAGCGGGAGCGGAAGGGGCCAAGATCAACCGCCTCGATGCATACCACACCAAAAGGAATGTGAAGTTCGGCGAACGTGCCCAAGGTTTCCCGCAGGTGCGACTGCATCATGATGTGATTGGCCAAACCGGTCACATCGTCGAGGAATCCACCCAGCTTCATGGACTCTTCCCCGGGGTCGGGATTGGCGATCGCGAGCGGTTCTTCGAAACTCTGAACCACTCCGATGATCAAGCCATGCGCGTCACGCAAAGGGGTGCTCCAGGAATGCACGGCCACGCGATGTCCCGCCTTATGTTGAAGAAAGATACCAGCCCCCACTGTCTTGCCCTGCTGCAACGCCACGGTCAGCGGACATTGCTCCGCGCATTGCGCGCAACTGCTTTGATTACATTGGCTCATGATCGTTTCGAAACAGGAGTGTCCCAGCACGTCCATGCGCGTGCGTGCTGTAATCTGCTCGGCCCCGTCGTTCCAGAAGATTATTTTTTTCTGAGCATCTACGACGCAGATGCCGATGGGCAGGCTTTCCAAAATGCTGCGGTAAATCTCCGGATCATGAATGAGGGCCATAGGCATGTCGCGCTACTTTCCTCATCGGCACGGCAAAGCCCAACTTCACGCCAAAGAATGCCTCGTGAATTGTGCAGTCCGACACGAATCGTATTGCAAGCGGTGTTGTTTCAATAGGTTAGAGGCATGGCACTTTAGGGGAAGACTATAGCACGCTCGGGCCATTTGCAAAGAAGCGGCATACGTTTAAGGTCTCAGATGAGCAGTTCTGGGGGAGGGCTGCCCGGGCGCCCTGAACTCGAAAGAGTTCAGGGCGCTCGTTATTTTGTGGAAGGTTTATCAACCCTTCTCCGAGACAGATGGCTAGCGTCCATAGCGGCCCATCCACTGGCTCTGCGCCAGAATGTGTCCCTGTATGGCGGCTTCGAGTTCACGTTTCACCGAATTCCCCTTGAGATCGAGCCGGGCGTCGAGCGCGAGGAGCTTGAAATAATATCTGTGTGGCTTGCCCGGGGGCGGGCAGGGACCGTTGTAGCCAACTTTGTGGAAATCATTCACTCCTTGCCGTGATCCATCGGGTAGTTGCGCAGTCTTGCTCACTCCTTCTGCGAGGTGCCGGGTTTCAGCCGGCATGTTCCATAAGATCCAGTGATTCCAGTTGCCGCCGGGCGCATCAGGATCGTCGGCCAGCAAAGCCAGACTCCTGGTTCCGCTGGGCGGCTCGCTCCACGCCAGCTGTGGTGAGACGTCGGCTCCATCGCAGGTGAATTTTTTCGGGATGTCGCCGCCATCGGCGAAACTGGTGCTCGAAATTCTGAAGGCCATGGGAGTGACTCTGCTTTTGTTGGGAGAGGATGGGCCGCGTGAAGAAGACCGAGCGTGGAAAGTCACAAACAGAGCAGCCGAGGCAATTCCGGCGAGAATGAGCGACCGCTCCGCGGTCCGCCGGCCCGGCGATTTGATCCCGGGATCAGGAACTGTTTTCACTGGGCGCTCCAGCCAAGAATCAATTAGTCGAGATGGTGAAGTTGACCGTAATCTTTGCCTCGGTCTCGACAGCCTCATTGCCCTCAAAATGGGGCTTGAAATGCCACTGGCGAACGGCTTCTTGTGCCGCCGTCGCCAGAATCGGGGGTCCGCTGACCACGCTGAGATTCTGAATGACTCCGTCTTTTCCCACCAGAGCGTCCAAAATCACCGAACCTTGCACTTTCATCTGCCGCGCCAGCAAAGGATAACTCGGCCGCACGGGGCGCGCCACAACTTGCGAAGTATCCACCGACATCTGCACGCGTTCGGCGGCATCGCTAGTAAGGTTTGCGGCGGTTCCACTTACGCCGGTGGGAATGGGGTCGGCTGCCGGGTGGGAGGGCGAGCCCGGCTGTAACTCCACATGCACAGAGTTGCTGCCGGGGCGAAGGGTGCGATGAGTGTCGCCGGCAATGACCTCAACCTCGAGCGGCGGCAGTACCGTGCGGGTGATAAAGGCGGCAGCCGGTTGGTCCGCTGCCGCAACCAGATTTGCCTCTGCAGTCGATGCCTTCGTCCTGATGGACCTTCGCGAGCGTACTCTGCGATGGCTGACCTTGGCAGGCGGGGCAGCTTCTTTCCCGCCCGCAGCCGCGGGCTCTATCGGCTTGGACGTGATCGCGGCAGGACTCTCAACCTCGCCGGCATCGGCTTGCTGTGAGTCGGGGAACCAGAAGTCACGATCGTGCCAGAGCACAATGGCCAAAGCCAGCAGAAGCAGGCACAGAGCCCCGACCATCAATCCGCGTTGTTTAGAGTCCAAGGGCATGGGCCCCGCAGGGGGCGCCACAGGCGCACGTCGAGGCTTCGGCGCTAAGGTCTTCTGCTCCTGCATAAACACACAATTTGAGGAAATCTGTTCAGCCTAGTATGCCCTGAAAACGCTGCAAAAGACCAGTCCAAAGGTACAGGGGAGCTTGCATTTTTTTCGCCTCGCAGGAGTGGTATTCTGCTGGCCCAGGTCTGATTACCCCGTAACTTTGCGCGTCCTCGGGAATCCCATCCTGACAGAGGAACTCGTTCTGGAGGGCTATGGACCGGAAAGTCGACGAAAAGAAGTTCCGGCAGATGAATCGGCGCGATTTACTAAAGCTCACGCCGGTGATCGCGCTGGGCGCTTTCGCCATTCCCAAACTGCAGGACTCTTTGCTTGGCAGGGGCCTGGGATTCAGCGACTGGATGTCGGCGCGGTTATTCCGCTCCGGGCACCTTGCTCCGACGTTCTCCACGGCCGACCTGACTCCCTTCGCCAGGTTTCCCATCAATGATTATGATGTGGACGATCCCGGCATCATTTTCGAAAACTGGAGTTTGACCGTGACCGGCGCGGTGCAAAAGCCGGGAGACTACAGACTCGACCAGATCCAGACCCTTCCCCGCATTCGGCAGAACACGCGCCACATATGCGTGGAAGGCTGGGACGTGATCGGACGCTTCGGCGGTGCGCGGCTGTCGGATTTCCTGAAAATGGTTGGCGCAGACCTCTCGGCCCGTTTCCTTACCGTGGGTTGCGCCGACGACTATTACGAATCGCTGGACATGGCGACAGCGCTGCATCCGCAAACGCTTCTCTGCTACGAGATGTACGATCAGCCGCTCACCCGCAAGCACGGCGCCCCGCTGCGTTTGAACGTGCCGACAAAAATCGGCTACAAGCAGGCCAAGTACTTAACCGACCTGAAAGTCACCCACGTACTCGACAAGGTCGGATATTGGGAAGATCAGGGCTATTCCTGGTTTTACGGGTTGTAGCGGGAGATACGAGGCCGGCGCCGGAGGCTTGAACATGAGTGATGCCGTGGTCGAAATCGTTCGGCCGGTAGCAAAGGCAAAAGGTGAAGAAGCTGCTACAGAAGAGCTCATGGTGGTCGGCCGAGCCATCTACGAGCACCCTTTGCCCGTACGAATCTGTCATTGGCTGAACGCGATTTCGTTGTTTGTGATGGCGGGCAGCGGTCTGCAGATTTTCCGGGCATTCCCCAGCTTTGGCGCAAAGATTCCACAGAAGGATCTCATCGACTGGCCGAGGTCGCTGGCTATCGGAGGATGGCTGGGCGGCGCGCTGCAGTGGCATTTGACCTTCATGTGGATTTACATCGCCACCGGACTGGTTTACATCGGCTACGAGATTTTCAGCCGTAATTATCGTCAGGTGTTGTTCACGCGGAAAGATATCCCGGGCGTGTGGCCGATGGTGAAGCACTACTTCTTCTTCGGTCCCAAGCCGCCCGCGCGCGAAGCTTATAACCCGCTGCAAAAGCATGCTTATACCACCACAATCGTGCTGGGCTTTCTTTCCGTGGTGACTGGCTTCGCGGTGTGGAAGCCGGTGCAGTTTTCCTGGCTGGCGTGGCTGATGGGCGGTTTCCACTGGGCACGCCTGTGGCATTTTCTGGTGATGTGGGCAATTCTGGCTTTTGTGTTTGGACATCTGGTGATGGTCATTCTGCATGGCTGGAACAATTTCGTTTCCATGCTGACGGGATGGAAGAAGAATCCCGACTACGAGTAAATGAAGAAAACCGCCGTGGCGGCGCAGGCCCATTCTTAGACACGAATACGGGGCGGCATGATGCCGGAAGCGAAAATGGTTCTACAAGACCCGGGCCAGATGGGGAATCCGCGCGAGCAGGACTTGATCGCGCGCGTGCAGCGCGGGCAGCGTGATCAATTCTATGAGCTGGTCCGGCCCTATGAGCGCAGGGTGTATGCGGCGGCGCTGGCTATTTTGCGAAACGAGGCCGACGCCGAGGAGGTTGCTCAGGAGGCCATGCTGAAAGCCTTCGCCAACATCCGGCAGTTTCGGGCGGAGGCACGCTTCAGCACCTGGCTGATTCAGATCACCGTCAACGAAGCCCTGATGCGCCGGCGAAGGGAGCGAACCGTGGTCATGGAACGCATCGACGATCAGCGGGATGACGAAGGCGAATACCAGCCGCGTGATTTCGCCGACTGGCGCGAAATCCCTTCTGAGGCGCTGGAGCGCAAAGAGATTCGTCAGAAATTGGGGGAAGCGCTGAGCACCCTCGACCGGAAGTATCGCGAGGTGTTCATGCTGCGCGACATGGAACACTTGAATATTCAGGAGACGGCACAGCTGCTGGGAATCTCAGTGGCGGCAGTGAAGACCCGGCTTTTGCGGGCGCGACTGATGCTGCGCGATCTGCTGGCCGCCGGATGGGAGCAGGGCTGGTTCAGCCGCTTGCCGTTTGAGAAGGGGAACAAGCCATGGTAGTCAATTGCGAACAGGTCTGGCGCGAGATTTCCAATTATCTTGAAGGCGATGTGGATGCGGCGCTGCGCACGTCCATGAATACGCACTTCGAGAGCTGCGCCCGTTGCAGATCGGTGCTGGAGGGGACGCGCAATGTGATTGCGCTCTACGGGGACGAACGCATGCTGGAGGTGCCTGTCGGGTTCAGCAGCCGTTTGCAAAGGCGCTTGTCGGAAAATGTCCGAGAAGGGAAGCCGTGGTCAACGTGGTCGGCATGGCTCGTTCCGGTGGCTGCACTGATCGTGATCGCCGGGACCGTGCAGTTGGTCAGCTCCTTTACCTTCCAGCCTCCGCTGAAGTCCGAACACGCGCAGCCCGGACATGACATTCCTCCGGATATGCAGGTCGTGGTCGCCGCAAACACCAAGGTCTTCCACCTTGCGGGTTGCACCTTCATCCATGATAAGAGTCAATTGAGGACGATGACCGCCAGAGAGGCGATTCGCGACGGATATGTGCCCTGCGTGCGCTGCTTGCGAAAATATCTGGAAGTCGCCCTTGGGCGGCAACCAGCTTCAACTCTCGGGACTGACGAGGAGGCGGAAGAAGAACAGGAATTGCGCAACGCAGGACACTAGGGAAAGGTCAAAATCTGACGCTGCGGCAGCGGAATTTGGTTCTGTACCGGTAAAGCTCAGAAAAAGATTCGCCACGCAGCCGCCCGGTGTGCATGGCGCCTGCGTGGCGGACGGACTCTGGTCCTAATTGTTTTTCATGTTGTCGTGCGACATGCTGTCGTCTTTCTTCATATCGTCCTTCTTCATGTTGTCTTTTTTCATCGTGCTCTTCTTGGCTGCTTTCTTCGCCTTCTTGTCCTTCTTCATGTCGTTCTTCTTCATCGTGTCGCTGCTGGGCTGGTCCTTTTTCATGCTGTCCTGGCTCATGGAATCCTGGGCGAAGGCTGCCATGGAGAGGGCCAGAACACATGCGAGAGCGAGACTGCCGAAAATCCGTTTCATACGTTCTCCTCGAAGAGATGTGCAGTTACGCCGGCAGGCAGTTCGTGCCCCTCGGCATAATTGAGATGAGCTGCCTGGGAGAAAGTTACAACTTACAGGCGAATTAGGGAATCCCCGAGGAAACAATGGCGCCGAGAGGGATTGTAGGTAAAAAAGCCGTCCGAGCGTTCAAGCGGTCTGTTTCAGCAGGCGAGTTGGTCGCGGGAGATCTTCAATCCATTCAAATTGCCCAAGGCGGTCAGGGCGACCAAGTCCGGGCGGAAAAATTCGTTGGCTAAGTCCCGCAGATCTTCGGCAGTCACAGCCTCGATCTTTTCGATGAGCTCATCCAGGTCGTAAAAGCGGTCAAAATACATCTCCTGACGCGCCAGATTCGACATGCGGGCGGTGCTCGACTCAAGCGAGAGCATAAGACTGCCCTTAAGCTGATCCTTGGAACGGCGCAGCTCTTCCGCAGGCACCGTAGCATTTTTCAAGTTGCGAAACTCGCCCACCACTGACTGGACCACCTTCGCCGCGGAGGCCAGCGATGTGCCCGCGTAGACTGCCAGGCAGCCAGTATCGCGGTAAGGATTCAGGTCGCTGTAGATGGAATAGGCTAGTCCCTGCCGCTCGCGGATGTTCTGGAACAGACGCGAGCTCATCCCGCCGCCCAGTAGAGTGTTCAGAATGTAGCCAGCGTGGCGCTTCTGATGCGCGATGGGATGCGAGGGCACGCCAATGCATAACTGCACCTGCTCGAGGGCCTTCTTGTTGCGCAGCGTGATGCGGGGCACGATTTTGGGTTCTGGCGAGTGGAAGCCATTTTTCATCGGCTTCATGCGTTCGAAGTGTTTGGCAACCAGCTCTACGAAGCGGTCATGGACGAGGTTCCCAGCCGCAGCCACGATAATGTTGCCGGGTGCGAAACGGTGGGTATAGGTATCCAGCACCGGTTCGCGCTCGAACCGCTTCACTGTCTCCTTGGTTCCCAAGATGGGTTTGCCCAGAGGATGATCTTTCCAGAAATTTTGCGTGAAGATTTCGTGGACGAGATAGTCGGGATTATCTTCGTCCATCTTAATTTCTTCGAGAATCACTCCGCGTTCGCGCGTGATATCGGCGCGGTCAAAAACGGGATACAGGACGAGATCGCAGAGAATCTCAAGTGCCGCCGGAACGTGTTCGTCCAACACCTTTACGTTAAAGCAGATGCACTCCTTAGCCGTAAAAGCGTCCATGTTGCCGCCGATGGAATCGACCTGACGCGCGATTTCTTCCGCCGTGCGGTGCTGGGTGCCCTTGAACACCATGTGCTCGATGAAGTGTGAGATACCATTCCACTGAGGGTCCTCGTCACGCGAGCCGGTTTCCAGCCAGATTCCGATAGAAGCGGAACGAATATGCTCCATCTGTTCGGTGATGACGGTCAGGCCGTGGGGCAACACCTGACGACGAACGCTGCGAACTTCTTGAACCATTTCGACGGGTGAATTTCGAATCAGCTTTCTGGAATTGACTTTATTATTCTTACACATCTGGCAGCAGCCGGGACGCCATGCGAGAATAGTATTGTTTTGCGTGTAGAATCAATAGGTTAGAGGATAGTGGAGGGGTCGGCGTGGTAAGCCATGCCACCTTTCCTGATCTTATGGCGGAACATCACTCATCTTCGTTGCTCGGGCTTAATCGAGGCGAAGTAGCAACCTTGCTCGAATCTACGGGCGAACCGCCGTATCGTTGCCAGCAAATCCTCGATGCAGTCTATCGGCAACGCGTGGAATCGATTGAGCAAATATTTACTCTTCCCCAAAAATTCCGCGACCAGCTTGTTCAGAGCGGGGTCTCCCTGGGATTTCCCCGCGTCGAGAGGAAGTTTGAATCTGCGGACGGCACAATTCGCTATCTGATTGCCTTTGCTGACGGCCAGACTGTGGAAACCGTGTGGATGCCAGAGGGCGATGACGGCGAAGAGGGCGATGGTTCGGAAGCGGGAGAGCCGTTGGCGGGCGCGTCGCGATGGGGGCGGGCAACGATTTGCCTTTCCAGCCAGGTGGGGTGCGCCGTGGATTGCCAGTTCTGCCTCACCGCGATGCTGGGCGTGAAGCGCAACCTCGAGGCGGGAGAGATCGTGGGCCAGGTGCTGGCCGTTTTAAACGATCAGAAGGTTTCGCTCGGGGAAGATCGGATCAATCTGGTGTTCATGGGAATGGGAGAGCCGTTTCTGAACTACGAGAGCTTCATGAAAGCGGTGCGCTTGCTGGTAGGCGAGGTTGGGATAGCAGAATCGCGAATGACGGTTTCCACTGCTGGCATTGTGCCGCGAATTTACGACTTAGGGCTCGAGCGGGTGCGGCCAAAGCTGGCGATTTCGCTGAACGCCTCGAACGATGCCCTGCGAACCAAGCTGATGCCGCTGAACAGAAAATGGAATTTGGGAGCCTTGCTCGCCGCCGCCCACAATTTCCCTTTGCGGAATCGAGAGCGAATCACCTTTGAGTACGTTCTGCTTGGAGGAGTGAACGACCAGCGCGCGCATGCCCTTGAAGTGATCGATCTCCTTCGCAGCCTGCGGGCAAAAATAAACCTGATTGCTCTCAACCCGGGCCCGGGAATTGATTTTGCAACGCCTGATGGCCAAACGGTCGCCGAGTTTCAGAGAATCTTGAGGGGGGCAGGCGTTCCGGCTTTTGTCCGCAAGCCGCGCGGACGCGACATTTACGCCGCTTGCGGCCAGCTCAAGCGAACGGTTGAGATTCCAATATGGCCGGAAACCGCGCCGGGTGCGGTTTTGCCGGTGCTGGGGAACTGACCGGCAGTTCCAGCCGGATCGTCGACCCGCCCTTTTCCTGCTTCTGAAACAGGATTCGCCCCTGATGCTCCTGCAAGATTTCCTGGCAGGCGCCGAGCGCGGTCTCCCCAAGTCCCTGGTCGAAATGAAGCTTCGAACCAGCAGAGGCCGTGTTGATTCCGTTGCCGGTGGGGCGGCCCAGACCGGAAACCCTAACGCTGACAGTGCCGTTTTGATGGTGCGTCGCAACTGCGAGTGAACCGCCGGTTCCCAATTGCTCCCTGCTTAACACGTGATTCAGGATCTGGATACAAACCTGCAGCAACTGGTTGGAATCGCCGAGAATGGTAGGCAGATCGGGCTGCAGATCCGCACGAACCTCAACCTTCAGGGTTTGCCACTGAGGCTGCGAGATTTTAATCGCAGTTCGGACCAGCGTATTGAGATCGACGGGAGCCTTGGCCGCAGGCCCCTGAGTGGCGAAGCTGAGCAGGCTGCTGACCAGCGATCGAGTTCGCCTCACTTGTTGTGCAATGCCGGCTGCGAGTTCGTGTTGTTCCGGGCTCAGAGCGGTGGCCAGTAAGAGTTCGCTGTAACCTAACATGGCGGTGATCGGGTTGTTGAGTTCGTGCGCCGCGCCGCCGACGAGTTGCCCGATGGAGGCAAGTTTCTCCGATTCCGTCAGCAAGGCCTGTAAGCGCTTAAGGTTGGCGATGGACTCTCTGGAGTGCTTTAGTAAATGGCGCAATTCGCCATCCAGCAGATGCTGCCGGGTGAACACCATGATCCCCATCAGCAATGCAGCCGCTAGAGTGAGAACCAAGCGAAAGGCGCGGACGCGATGGGGTAGAGCAGCATCGAGCAGCGTCCATGCCGCAAAGGCGGGAAGTGAGAACACGGCGGCCATTCCAAGGCGGGCAAGCCAGACTCCGGGCCCTGTGGAGGGCTCCTCGGAACTTTCCTGAGGCTCACGGTCCGGGGTCCAGAGGCCGATCACCGTAATCCAGGCCATGGAAATTGCCAGAGGAATGTCGTAGAGGCTGCCGCTGTAGTAAAGATTGCGGGGGATAGCCCAGTTGGCCACATAGGAACTAGCGGAGTACGTCAGGCTGGCGCCGAAGAGACTGGCATAGAAGCTTCTCCAGCCGCCCTTGCTGGACCACCACAGGATGGCAAGAGAAACAAGAAAGGCCACCTTCTCGACGAGGTATCCAGAATTCAGCGTGCGGCTGTATGCCAGATCATCGGCCACCACATATTGCCACGGGATCACCAGCAGCACGTAGAGATAAACCCACCATACAATCAATAAAGCGAAATCAAGGCGGCCCACACGCGCCGAGTGTTCATCTTGGGGGACTTGCGGGCGCAAAGCCAGCGCCGCCATCAGGGGAACAATGTGAAGGAATAATACGATGTCTCCAGCGAAAAGCTCGGGTACCTCCCGCCGCTGCCACACCTCGATATAAGTCCACATCAGCTGATAAGAGAACCACATCGCGATTGCGCTCATGATGAGCGCCCAGAACAGGCGCATGCGGCCCCGCGACTTGAGAACGTGTGGAAGAAACGAAAGCGTCCCGGAAAGCAACAGCAAACACTGAATAACATCGCTCAGGGCTGTGAGGCGGAAGGAATGGTGCAGCAGCACCGCGGCCGCGACCAGCAGAAGGAGACTGGCGGAGGTAACAGCGGTCCAAATCTTCGAGTGCGCCGGCAAGCAGATGCCCCTGGCGCTTCATTTTAGAAGGGAAACGAGAAAGGGTTACGTTACTTGAGTAACTTCCAGGTGATTGGGGCTCCATGTGCGCGTGACTCGGGCGATCCGGCCTAATACTTTCGTAAAAGTTTTGCTTGCTCCGGCCCCATCTTATCAATAATATGCGAGACACATGCCGTCGCTGCCCGGTCAGCCGCGGAAAGTTTGACTCGCTTGCCTCCCCAAGCCGCACAGTATCGTTTCTTTTGGAGACCTAAGGCTCCCACTGACCCCAGCGAGATTCGCCGGATCGAACGCTGGCTGGCGACCGCTCGTCTCTTCCTGGCTTTCTGCGCGCTGGTTGCGATCCGGATGGATCCGACGCAGTTAGGGTATTCGTCAGCGGCCTACGGCCTGCTCAGCTTTTACATGGCGAATGCATTTGGGATCGTAATGCTGCTGCGGAGGCGGCGCGAGTCCACGGCTTCGTTCCGACTGCTGGTGCACATCGCGGATATCATCTGGCCGGCCTTCATTTCAGTCTTCGGCGAGGGGCCGCGCAGCCCGTTCTTTCTCTTTTTTGTGTTTGTGCTGGCCGCGGCTGCCTACCGCTGGGGATTATGGGAAACCTTAACCACTGCGGCAGCGGAAGTCGCCTTGCTGTGGACGGAAAGCTTCCTGCTGCTCCACGTCTGGGCCACGCCCGAAGGGGTGTTGCCCTGGCGGATTTTTTCCGGCCTCCGGGTCAACGTGCAGGAGTTCGAACCCAAGCGCTTGTTCATGCTGTCGATTTACCTGCTGGTCATGGGTTTGCTGCTGGGTTATCTTGCCGAACAACAAAAACACCTGCGGGCGGAGAAGGCAGCCGTGACCGGCTTGCTGGCAAGAGCCCGTGTCGAAGCCGGCCTTACGGGAACCTTGCAGCAGATTCTTGGGGAAGTGCGAGCCATGTATGGCGCTTCGAAGTTGCTGATTGCCTCGCAAGAGGCCCGCAGCCACAGAGTTTTCCTCGGAGAATTGAAGAACTCTCCGGGAGTTCCTGCCGAATTCATCTGGCTCGAGCCCAGTCCGCGCGACGCCAAAAAGTACGTTGAGGATTTTCCCGGGGATGTTTGTTACGCGGCGTGCGAAAAGGATCGCTGGTCCACGGTCGCACTGGACGATGAAGGAAACCAGATTGCCGTCGGGAGCATGCAGTCGCTGGCGCAACTGAAGGAGCTTCAGCCTTTCCAGTCGTTGATTACGGTTGCCTTCCTGCTCGGCGGCGAATGGAGAGGACGACTCTTCCTCTTTGATCCCTCCTGGCGCGGGGAAAAGCAGGAAGAACTTAGGTTTCTGCTGGATTTGGTGCATCAGGTCGGGCCGGCGGTTCACAACGTTTATCTGCTGCACCGTCTGCGCCGCCGGGCAGGTGCCGCGGAGCGGGCACGCTTTGCCCGGGAATTGCACGATGGCGCGGTGCAATCGCTCATCGCCGTGGAGATGCAGGTTGACGTTCTAAAGCGTCAGGCGGCGAACGAACCATCGATTGTAGCCGGTGAGCTGGGCCGCATCCAGGGCCTGCTACGGGAAGAAGTGCTCAAGTTGCGGGAGCTGATGCAGCAGATGAAATCAATGGACGTGGATTCGTCCCGCTTTCTCAATGTTTTGAACGACACGGTAGAGCGCTTCGAGCGTGAGACTGGCATCACGGCAAGGTTGGTGACTGATCTGGACGGACTCGACATGCCTCAGAAGGTTTGCCGCGAACTGGTTCGCATCGTGCAGGAGGGATTGGTGAATGTTCGCAAGCACAGCCGCGCCCGCCATGCCCTGGTTCGGCTGGCCGCGAACGACACCCAATGGAATCTGACGCTGGAAGACGATGGCAAGGGCTTTCCGTTTTCCGGCAAGCTCACGCAAGCCGAACTCGACCAGATAGGTAAAGCCCCCCTGATCATTCAGGAAAGGGTTCGTTTAATTGCAGGCGAACTCACGGTAGAATCAAATCCCGGCCTGGGGACACGGCTGCAAATCACCGTGCCTCGAGGTGGAGAACTGCCGCATGAATTTTAAAAAAGCGCAACCTGTCCGCATCGTGATTGCCGACGACCATCCCATTTTTCGCGATGGCCTGCGCCGTCTGCTGGAGGCCGAACCCGATCTGAAAGTGATGGGCGAAGCCTCGGATGGCGCGGAAGCAGTCAAGCTGGCCCGCCAATTGAAACCCGATATCCTGCTGTTAGATCTCGCCATGCCCAAGCATCCCGGTCTTGAGGCTCTGCGGGATTTGAGCACGAGCGCAACATCCACTCCGGTACGTGTCATCCTGCTCACCGCCGCGGCGGAGAAAAGTCAGATTGTCGAGGCGTTGCAGTTGGGAGCGCGCGGGGTGGTGCTCAAAGATTCTGCGACCCAGCTTCTGCTCAAAGCCATCCACACCGTGATGTCGGGCGAATACTGGGTTGGCCGGGAGAGCGTCTCCAATCTGGTGCAGTATCTGCGTACGCTGATGCAATCCTCCAGCGATGAGGCGCGCCAGAAGAAGTTCGGCCTGACTCCGCGGGAACTGGAAATTGTTTCGGCCGTGGTCGCGGGATATTCAAACAAAGAGATTGCGGAGTATTTCAAAATCAGTGAAGACACGGTTAAGCACCATCTCAGCAATATCTTTGACAAGCTGGGCGTGTCCACTCGGCTGGAATTGGCGCTGTTTGCGGTAAATCAATCGCTTCCCCTGAAAAGTATCGCCTGACGATAGGTAACCATGGCTACGTGACCTTTCGGTTTTTATGGCACGATTGTGCCATTGGCGCATCCGGCTTCGCAACGTATCATCAAACTTAACCATCCAGCCTCGGGAACAGTTTTGCTGGTCACGATTGCGTGACTGAGTCCCCTCTGTTTCGGAAAAGGGCGGGGTTTAGGCACATTTAGAGAGAAGGATTTCGTTAAGGAGAAGGAGCCCGTGGCAAGATTTCTTCAGAGTCTCTGGAAAGACGATCAAGGCCAGGACATCGCGGAATACGCGGTCATGCTGGCAGTCATTCTGGTTATCGTAGTTGGCACCATCCGGCTGATCGGCTCGAACGCGAACAACGTGTTTTCTAACGTCGGCAGCGCCCTCCAGTAGCCGGTGGGTGTCACTCGCCGCGCAATCGGGACCCGGATCTGCATGCTTGTAGGTGCGGGCTGACGCGTGCGCCGTTCTGCCTTGTCGTCCACCGTTTTGGAGATTACACCCTATTGCTGAATTGCCAAGCACCGCCTCATTTCGCCGGCGCAGGTGTGGTCGAGGCCACTTTTTCACTTCCCGAGCCCGAAAGCCGTGTCAGATAGGGGAAGAAAGGTGTGATTTCGAAAGGCATTTTTTCGCGCGCCGAAGCTAAAGCCACCGGTTTCGCCTTCTCCAATTCAATCTGATCGCTCCAGGGATCGAGTTTGACACGGCCGCCAAGCGGAAGCGCAGCGATTTGGTCCGTGCGCTGCGCCTCAAGTTGTGGAGCCGAAGCCAGGAGCGCCGACATCCGGATGCTCTTGCCGGAAGCGAGGCCATTGCCCAGGTGCGGGCGAATGAGATTCGGCAGATCGGGCGCAAGTTCCTGCAGTTGCTTGAGGAATAAACCCGCGTTGCCCAGTTTGTCTTTGTAGGGCGAGTTCTTGAGCAATTCCAAAGCCTTGGCGTCGGCTGCCTCTTCCTCAGCCGCGCTCCGCTTAAAGTCCAGCCGCTCGAATGAGTCCTGATCCGGGAAAAACATCCGGTCATTGAACGCCAGCTGAGTGTCCATCGTTTGTCCCAGAATGATGTGACTAAGTTCGTGGGCCAGTACCATCGCCAGCGAAGCCTCATCCGGCAGGACATCCAGCAGACCGCGGCTTACCACTATTGTGTGACCGACGGCGAACGATTCCAGGGGCGAAGTCAGCAGCACGCGGCAGCGCACGTCGGACTGCAGGTCGATGTTATTGGTCACAATCAAATTGTTGACCACGGTTAGCAGAACTTTGTCCACATCTCCCGCAGGCGCCAGAAGACCGATCCGTTGCAAGCGCTCAATCGCGTTGTCCTCTGCCTGGCGTTGCCACATGCGTTCCGCGGCAACCGGGCTGGCATCGGCAGCAGTGTCGCTCTGATCCTTGACCGACTGGGGTGAATCCACCAGGATCTGAGTAAACTCTTCGTTCTTGTTCAGACCCTTCAGGTCATATCCCCACAAGCGAGTCTGTGCCTTGAAGTGCAGCGGCCGGCCCAAACCGGTCTTCATGTCCGATTCTTCGCTGTAGATGTAGGCCGGAAGCCAAGCCCCCGAGCGCATGTTGAGTCGCCAGCTGTCGAAGTGCAAATAAAAACCTGCCTTGGGGTGCGGATAGTAAGTGCCGTTGAAGCGCACAACGTTGTAGTCCTGGTCCTCTACCCAGATGCGTCCCAGAAAACGTCCGGGAGGCGCATCTTCACGGGGCTGGACGTCAATCACCAGGCAGCGCACCTCGCCCAAAAATTCCCTCCGCACGAAGGTGAAGTGGTAGTACTTCTTCTGAAAATCGGTATCGAGCACCACCATTTGGGCAAAGCCAAGCGGCAGGAAGTGCATGGAATAAAGCCCCGTCAGGCGATTGATCATGCGCCGTCCGAAGCCGGGCTGCCCCATAAAGGAAGTATCCTCAGGACCATCGCTCATATCGAGCCGTCCGAGGAAGTATCTATCCTTCACAGGTACCGTGCTTCCATCTTTTTCCGTCTTCAAATCCTGAACATAGGTTTCGACCATGGGCCGCAGATGACGCATCTGGGCCAGAAAAAAATGCTCCCTTTCGATTACCCGATCCATGACCTCGTTGAACGAGGTCGGTGCGGGTGTAGACAGGGGCGTGGAAGCCCGCGGAGTAGCCGTGTCCGAAGCCGGGATCGCCGCCGGCGGGGCCGGAGACGGTGCATCCTGACAGAGAGCAGTGAAAGCAGAACCTGCCAGCAAGAGACATAGTGAAACGAACTGGAAAATACGCATAAGACCCTTCTGAAAAAACATCATGCCAGTTGAAAGATGATGTGCAAGACAGCAGTGGAGTCGAAGGGCTGGCCATCCTTCATCGCCGGCTTGAAGCGGATCTGTTCCGCGGCCTTCACCGCGCTGTCGTCGAGCCCGTGGCCGAGGCCCCGAACCACCCGGACAACCCGCAACCTGCCTGATGCCTCCAGCACTACCTCGAGAAGCACCTCGCCCTCGATCTTCAGCTGCCGCGCCTCTTCCGTGTAGACAGGAGTCGGTTTGGAGAGAATTTCCGCCGGAATCACTTTCGACACCGCCGGCGCCGATAGCGAACGCGTTGCCGATGCCGGCGGTACATCAGCATCGCCGAATCCCCCCTGGCGAACTGTAGCTCGCGAAGCGGAACTGCGTGGATCGGCGACCGCTGTTCCATTTCCGAATCCGGAGCTCGCAACTACGCCGCGGACTCCTTTGCTGCCGCCGGTTCCATTGCCGTAACCGGCGCCCGCCGGCAGGTCGAACGAACCGGCTGCCGCGATGTTTACCGCCCGACTCTGATCTGGCTTGGCAGCAAGTCCGTTGGGATCGCCGAAGCCGCCGGTTTCTACCTGCGATGCGGGACGCACGATGGTCGGAGCGGCGGAACTCCCCGTGGAAAAGACATTCGTTTTCACGCCTTCCTTCGGAATCACCGGCTTGGCCTCGGCTAAAGTTTCCATTTTCTTGGGCGGAATGCTCACCGCGGGTGCAGGATCATCCTCAACTCTGATTCTCGGTTTGGGCTGTGGAGCGGGCAGCCGCAAGGCGTCGGTCGGCGGATCCAACCGCGCCATGAGGATCGGTTTTGGAAGATTTCTCACCGGCTGGGGTTGATGGTTTACCGGAACCGGCGTGGGCACCAGCTCGACGGAGCGGAATGTATGCTCCGGCGATGAAAGAATCTCTGGATGCAGCAGCGGAAGCGATAAGAACAGCGCCACCACGAGGGCCTGCGCCCCGGTACTGAGAACGAACTCTTTCCACGGCGGTCTCTTTTCCGGCAGAAGCGAGAAGAGACCCTCTTGGGGAGCAACAGATCCCATAACTACAGTCCAGTGACTCAATGATTCTGTGCTGTTGAAAACACTTGCCAGGGGCCGAAGTTGCACTCAGCCCGGGAATTGCGTGGCCTGCCTGGGAAGTCCCGCACTGAGATGTTTAGTCTACTACCCCTAACAAGCTTATGCACGGCAATGGCCACTCCCGCTGCCGATCAAAACAATAACTGGTTTTCTCCTCAGACACTTATGCCAACGTGGGATAGTGCGGGAAGGAAACTCTGCGAAAGCGCAAAAAAATTACACCGGCGATGAGAGTTTTACTGCTCCGGCACGTTTGGAGGAGAAAGTCCCTATCAACTTCTTCCGGCTAACAGGGCACAATTTTCGAACTTTGGATGCCTTTGGTGGCATTCCGCGTATCGACCACCAACTGCGCCTCCGCCACGATGCGACGATAGTCGTAGTCGGAATGATCGGTGACGATCAGAACGCAATCATATTGTCCCAAATTCTCCAACTCCGTCCGCTTCATCTGCAAATCGTACCTTCGCCCTTTGCCGATGAACGGAAAATAGGGATCGTGATAGCTGACCTGAGCTCCCTCTTTCTGCAGCAATTCGATGATGGTCAGCGCAGGAGATTCGCGCAAATCATCGATGTCCTTTTTGTAAGCCACGCCCAGCACCAGCACGCGCGCTCCATTCACTGCTTTTTTCTGGCGGTTGAGAGCTGCGCCGACCGAGGCCAGCACGTGATAGGGCATGTTGGTGTTGATCTCGCCCGCCAGCTCGATGAAGCGCGTATGGAAGTCCCACTCTTTCGCCTTCCACGACAGGTAAAACGGATCGACCGGAATGCAATGTCCGCCGAGTCCCGGACCGGGATAAAACGGGTGAAACCCGAAGGGTTTGGTGGAAGCAGCCTCAATCACCTCCCAGATATCGAGGCCCATGCGCAGGCACAGGAGCTTCAGCTCATTGACCAGGGCGATGTTCACGCAGCGATAGATATTTTCCAGGAGCTTGGTCATCTCGGCCGCAGCGGGCGAAGACACAGGAACCGTGCGGCGAAAGATCGACCCATAAAGCGCCGCGGCCAGCTCCGAAGCTTGTGGGTTCAATCCTCCAACTACCTTGGGAATGTCGGGGCGCGCGACCGTGGTGTTGCCCGGATCCTCGCGCTCGGGGGAAAAGGCCACGAAGAATTCCGCGCCTGAGTTCGCCGCGCCCCGCGCGGCTTTCAGCCCATTCTTGTTTTCCTTCTCGAGAATTGGCACCATCACTTCTTCGGTGGTGCCGGGATACGTTGTGCTTTCCAGCACGATCAGATGGCCTTCGCGCACATGGGGGGCAAGCGCATGCGTGGTGTTCGTGATGAAACTGAGATCCGGCTCATGATATTCATTCAGCGGAGTGGGGACGCAGATGATGACGGCGTCCATATCCCGGATCAGGGAATAATCGGAAGTCGCCGAAAACCCCTGGGCCTTGGCGGCGCGGATTTCATCCGGGCTGATACGGTAGATGTAGGACCCGCCCTGAGAAAGGGTATCGACCTTACGCTGATCGATGTCGAAACCTGTGACGGCAAATTTCTGCTCGCTGTATAGCAAAGCCAGAGGCAGTCCGACGTAGCCCAGACCGATAATGCCGATGCGGGCCTTGCGCTGCTGAATTCTCTGCCTGAATTGATCGACGGAATTGGCTGTAGCCGAAGGAGAAGTTGGCATGATCACAATGAAGATATCGGTTGGGATGAAATCGTTTCGATTTTAGCACGCACCTTCCGCCCCGCCGCTTTCAGTGGTGGTTCGAGCCATTACCAAAGAGACCGGGCGGAGAGAGGCTGGAGGTTCCGGGAAATGAGACTGCGGCCCCGAGGGGCAACGCTCTGGTTGCTGGTCTTGATCGCGTTCGCTGGCCTATTGCTGTTTGCCGTTGAGGCGGGCGAAATCCTCATCGTGAATAGACCGCGTCCGTCGGACGTGATTCTCGTATTGGCCGGCGAAACTGAGTACCGCCCGGAACGGGCACTGCAACTTCTCCAACAGGGATACGGGCACCAGGTCGTGATCGACGTCCCGGAAGGGGTCAAGATCTACGAATTCGACCAAACCGATCTGGCTAAGAGATACGTTCTAAGTCTGCCGCAAGCGGCCGCAGTGAGCATTTGTCCGATAACCGGCTTGTCAACGAAGGCCGAGACCAAGGACGCGGCGAAGTGTCTGGCAGCCACGGGCGCAAGGAGTGTCTTGATTGTGACTGCCGACTTTCACACCCTCCGTGCTCTCGATATTTTTCAGCGAGAACTCCCGCAGTATAGGTATTCCATCGCAGCCGTCGAGAATAATCAGCAATTCGGAGCACACTGGTGGACCCATCGCCAGTGGGCAAAAACCCTGGTCGATGAATGGATGCGCCTGATCTGGTGGAAACTGGTGGATCGCTGGTTATAAAACAGCCCGTGGCGAGGACGGCGGCCAGGAGTTTTCCACTGTTTTCTAGCACTCACGAGCGCAATATTCATTGACTGCCAATAACTTGAGAGGATACGATTCACCGATAAGGCACCTAGCTAGTTATTAATGCATTGTGGGAGTGGGCATGTCTGCTTTCCGCAAGATGGTAAGTTGCGTGCTACTGCTGTTTTTCCCTGCTTCGATCTTTGCCGCTGATTCTGGAGCGGCTATGGTTTACATCAACGGCACCGCCTGGTTGAACGGAACGAGTGTTCCACGCTCCTCCGCGATTTTCTCGGGCGATCTGCTGCAAACGCGTCCGGGTTCGGTGGCCAACATCAATGCTCCCGGGTCAGCGATAACGATTCTGGGCGACACTCTGGTTCAATTTGACGGCGCGTCTCTGAAGGTTGAGCACGGCGGCGTTGCAGTTGCTACCTCCCGGAGCGTCGCGACCGTGGCCGGAGAAGTCAAAATCGCCCCGGCGTCCGACGCATGGACTGAGTTCAACGTTAGCGATGTCGATGGCACAGTCAAGATCGCGGCGCGGAAAGGCGACCTGAGCATCACTGACAGCAGCGGCACCGTTAGGCTGGCCCAGGGTCAGGAAACCACGCGCGAGGAAAGTTCCGATCAGTCCAACAAGAAAAAAGACAAAAGACGCGGTACCGGCGCTGCCCCGGCGGCCGGTGGCGGCATGCTCGATTCTCCGATAGCGATCGGGATCGGCGCGGGAGCCGTGCTGGGCGTCACCACCTGGGTGCTCATCAAAAGCGACAATCCGGTCAGCCCTTCTTCGCCAAATTAAACGACGTTGAGTGAACCGGCCAGGAAGGTTCGCGTCTGATCTGCGCTGACGGGTCAGGACGCTGGAATCTTGCGGAAATACTCTCCAAGAACCGAAACTGACGGCTAAAAGTTGGTTGCGGGCTTTTGCAGCGCCGCCTCGGGCGGAATCTCGTCGGCTGGCCGGCTCTGGACAACTTTGCGCTTGCGCGCCGGTTGGGCAAACGGTCTGGAAACTGCAATCGTACACAACACATAAAACAAGGCGGCGTTCGCCGGGATTTGCAGATTGAAGTCCAGGGCGCTGTGGACGAGAATGCCGCTCACGCCCAGCAGGCAGGCCATGGCTACGGCGCCGCTGATGTCTCCCGTCCAGTTTCCAACTTTCCTGATGGCGGTCCGGTAGACCACGATCAGCAACCAGATCATGGTAGCGAAGCCTAGCAAACCCATTTCTATCAGGAGTTGCAAATAATCATTGTGTGCCGCGTTGACGAAGAAGTTGGTGTAGAAACTGCGAAACTCCGGGTAGACAACGGGAAAAGCGCCCAAACCCCAGCCCAGCACCGGTCGCTTGACGAACATCCGCAAGCCGTCGCGATTGATGCCGATGCGGAGATCGGTGGTGAGATCGGTGCGTCCCGGACCGATGCTGGCAATGCGCTCGACGAGTTTGTCGCCTCCAATCCAGACCAGCAAGGTCAAAACGATGGCGAGAAACGCGCCAATTCCAATCGCCGTGCGCATCCCACGCTTTTGCTTGGTGATCAGGATCGCCACGATGATGAGTTCGGCGCTGATCCCCAGCATCCCTCCGCGCGATCCGGAGAGAAAGATCGTCCCGACCATGATGGCAGCGGCGGTCGCTGCTGCCATGCGCAACCGGTGTGAAGCCAGATGCGTGAGGGACAAGACCAGCGGAATCGGGACCAGCATCTCCATGAGACCCGCATAGTGGTTGTGATTGACGTAAGGACCATAGATCCAGCCGCCGTTGCGGGGCTGACGCAGCCAATAGAGCTTGCCATTCGGCGAGATCCCTTGCAGCAGCGCGAACCCGGCCACCGCAGCCCCGTAAAGAGAGAGCATCACCGCCAGCTTTCGCGCCTGCGAGCTGCGCAGCAGAGTTTGTCCTGAAAGGAAGCAGAGGATGGCATAAGAGCAATAGACAAGCCCTTCCGTGATCGTGTCGTGAGGATAGGCGCTGCGGTGAAGCAGCAACTGCGCAACGATCAGCAGGCCGAAAGCGCCCATGGGAAGGAACAATGGGTTCCACACGACAGAAAGTTCTCCCTCAAGGGCCTGTTTGCTGATCCACAACACGAACAGAATGGCGGAGCCCGCCTCCATCACGAACATCGACCAGGGTTCGACCGCGCCAAAGGCGAGAGGGCCGAACATGAGCAGTCCAAAAGTTCCGTAGAGAAGCACCGATCCCAGCGTGGATGCCGGTTTGCGACCCCGGACGACGGCAATGGCGTTGGCGCTCATGAAATGGATGGCGTTCGCACCGAAGCTACTCTTCTTTTTTCACCAGCCGGAAGTCGTCGATCCAGAGCTTACCACGGATCGGACTGCCTTCCGGAAGACGGCGTACGTGCAACAACAGCAGCCGTGTGTCCGCGCCGGTGGTGAATTCTCCGGTGACTGACTTCCAGAAGCCGGCATCTCGCAGTTCGTCGCTGTCGAACGCCACCGCGCCGGTATAAAAATCCTGCAACGTGTAGTGTGGCCCGCCGGCGCCTTCGAGACCGCCGTTCTTGTAATAGGCGGAGAAATCGTAGGTAGTGTTCGGCTGAACTGGAACAAACTGGTAAATGCCGGCGTCACTCACGCCCGGTCCGTCAAAGGATATGAGGAGCGAGCGGTGACCGGCGTGCGAGTCACTGGGATCGAGCGTCAGGGTTACGCTGCGTTGCTTCTCGTACTGCCAATCGAACCCTGCATTCAAAATATCCAGGCCGAAATCGCCGTTGACGATCAGGTTGTACGCCATGGGGACGTAGGAAGTGAGAGCAAAGCGACTCGCCCCCTCCTGCCACACAGAAAAGGCGTCGTCCACGTCCTTATGCAGAATGAGATAGCGGAAATACTCGAAAAGAAAGCTTCTGGCAAAAGGTTGCTGGATGCGCATCAGAGCGTCCCATACTTTGGCAGTGGCTGCGGTTTCCTGCTTGGCCATCAACAGTTCAAGAAAGGCGATATAGGCCTGTGGCTGCGGGGGAACAACCTCTGCAAGAAGAACATCTGCATCCGGCTTGATTCGCCAGCAGAGTTGCATGGCGGAGTTGGCCAGCGACGGATCGTTCTGGAGCACGACGCGAAACTCCCGCAAAGCCTTGTCATCCTGGCCCTGGACCAGGTAAAGGTTGGCTGCCTCCCAGGCCACGTCGGGTGTGGTGGGGTCGGCCTGGATGGCGTGCGCAAGTGCGTCGGTCTGCTGCCCGATATTTCCCAGGATCTGATAAGCCGATGCCAGATCGAACCAATAACGGGCGGAATGGGGGTCGAGATCGACCGCTGCGCGGTACGCTCCCGCGGCAGACACCGGATCGCGGGCGATCAACGCGAAATAGCGCCCCAGATGGTCGCGATAGTCCGCGTTGTTGGAGTCAAGCCGAACCGCACGTTGCAAACTGGCCAGTGCGACTTTGTCGGCGAACCAGGATGCCAGAAACAACCGTCCTGCCAGCGCTAAGTATCCACACGCCAGCACGGTTGCTATTGCAACGACGAGCCTCTTCCGCCACGGGGTGTTGAGGGCAATTTTCATTGGAGTGGTTTGGGAGCCGCCGTCACTCGGAAGTTGCGCTAGGCGCTATTCGGAGATGCCTCGTCTGCTCCTTCTGTATCTTCAATGTCCTCATCCTCTTGGCTGCCGCGCGGTTCGTCATCGCGATAATAGCGAGCATATTTGCCCTGATACTCATAGTAGTAATAGTAATCAGGTGAGCTCAGATCGACGGCATTCAACAGAACGCCGGAAACCTTGGCGTTCACCTGCAAGAGGACATCGCGGGAGCGGCGCAATGCCTGTTTGGTGGTCTGCCCGGAGCGAATCACCAAAACGACCGCATCCGTCCGGGGCGATAGAACAACGGCATCCGTGACCGACAAAGTCGGTGGCGTATCGATTACGATGTGATCGAATTGCTCCCGTAGTTCTGCCAGCACGTCCCGCATGTTGGTGGAGGCCAGGAGTTCCGCCGGATTTGGCGGCGGAGTGCCGGCGGGAAGCACCGAAAGGTTTGGCAAAACCGGCGGTCGTGTGATGGCTTGCTCCAGCGTCGCGCTGCCGGTCAAGACGTTGCTGAGTCCGCTGCGTGGGCCTAATCCCAGGGTTTTGTGGATGCTGGGGCGCCGCAGATCGGCATCGATGAGGAGAACGCGAACTCCTTTCTGCGCCAGCACCACCGCGCAGTTGATGCTCGTGGTGGTCTTGCCCTCCTGTGGGAGAGCGCTGGTCACCATGATTACCTTGGGCGGCGCGCCCAGGTTTGAGAGAAGCAGGGAAGTGCGCAGCGCGCGGTAGGATTCCGCCATTTGAGACTGCGGCCGCACCTGCGTGATTAACTCGACGGCTTCTCTGGAAGCAGCGATCACCAGTCGCTGGGAGCCCGAGTTCTCGCGCAAATTGCGCGAACCCATAGGAATCATGCCCAAGGGCGGAAGACCGGAAATCATCTGCGCTTGTTCGGTTGTCCGTACCGTGTTGTCCAATCCCTCAAGCAGATAGGCAAGCCCAACCCCCGAAGTGAGTCCCAAGAGCAAGCCAAAAGCCAAATTGCGCGGGATGTTTGGTTCGACGGGCGAGTTCGGCACGCGGGCCACGTCGACGATGCGGAAATTGTTGGAACGCAAACCCGCAGACACTCCCGCCTCTTTCAGTTTCTCGAGCAGCCCTTCATAGAGTTGCCGGTTAGTTTCGACGTCGCGCTTGAGCAGGCTGTACTCAATCGCGCTCTCGTTCAACTTATTGGCTTCCTGCTTCTGTTTTTCGAGAGCATCGTGCAGCATATCTTCCCGCTGCAGGGCTTCCATGTATTGCCCGCGAATGCTGGCCACCACCTTCTTGAGTTCCGCCCGAATCTCAATGTCGACCTCCTTGATCTGGCTGTTCAACTCCGCCAGCTTCGGATAAGACGGCCCGAACTGCGTATTCAGATCCGCCGTCTGAATCTTCAAATCCGCCTCTCTGGCGCGCAGAGTTCCCAGAAGTCCCGAGGCGGTCTGACTTCCAGACCCGCTTACGTCCGCGCTGCCGGCAGCCGATGCGATTGCGTCGGGGTCGCCGCCTTGGGTCAGGCGATACACGGCCTCTTTATCCATGCGGTCGGATTCCGCAGCGGTCAGCGCTTTGTTCAATTCGTCCAGCTTTGAGGTGACGATATTTTGCTTTTCGTCGATGCCTAGAATCTCGTGTTCTTTCTCGTACCGGACCAGCTTTTCCTGCGAGGTTTCCACCTTCATCTGCAGGTCGACGAGTTGCTGGGAGAGCCAGTCGGAGGCTTCCATCGTGGAATTGAAGCGGGCCTTGAAATTGTTCTCGATGTAGGTGTTCATCAAGGTCGTAACCACCTTGGCCGCCAGATTTTTGTCGGGGTTACGGTACTGCACTTCGATGATGCGGGTGTTGGGAAGCAGTGTGACCTTCAAGCTGCTCCTGAATCCGTTCAGCAACGAAGTGGTTCGCGCCGAGTCGGTTTGCAGGGGGTCGGGAGCCAGATCAAGCGAGGAGGGCAGAGCCGACGGGTTGCCGCTGTCAGGCGGCCGGTCCAGGCCCAGTTCCTTCACCACCTGCAGGGCGAGAAGATCACTTTGCAGGATCTTGACCTCAGTTTCCAGTTCGGTGGGGTCGTAGTAATCGAGACTGAGCGTGGGAGAGCTGTTGAAATTTACCAGATCGGAATCCGGTTTGTTGACGGCAATACTGCCGCTCGCTTCGTAGACGGGCGTCATCCGCAGGCTTGCGATGGCAACCACGCTGAAGATCGAAGCCAGGCAGATTAATACCGTCCACCTGCGCTTCACCAGCACACGTATGTATTCGCCGAGCGCCGATTCGTGAGGAGAAAAATCTGGAGGGAACGCGAGGCCTCCGGGTCGGCTGAGGTCGGGAGGCGCTGCAGGCTGGATATTTCGAAAATTGCTGTTGGCCTGAACCAGCGGTCCGGAATCCATTCCTGCTCCTCGGTCTAGTTTGCAAAACCCGTCTACATTGCACACAGGTTCCGGAGACAACAACCCCTTTTAGCCGGTGACGCGCTGCTGGTTTCGTGGCACCGGCGTACTCCTGTGCATTGGCTGGTTTGTTTCGCCGATATTCTAGCATTGCTTCCGGTGAAAATAATTTGCGAATCGGCGGCGGTGCCATCGCGGTAAATTCAAGATCAGAATCTAATGCGCAGACGGCTGAGAAAAGTCCGCTATACTACTTGCCCAAGCCCCATTGCAAGCAGATTCTGGTACAAGGCAGACGAGGTGGCAGTTTGATTCAGGAAAGCCCTCCGATGGTTTCTGAGAGACCTGCGATGAATTGGTCCGAGCAGGCAGTTCTGGTCACAGGGGGAACTGGTTCGTTCGGGAAAAAGTTCGTTGACATCATGCTGCAGGAGTACCATCCCAAGCGGTTGGTAATCTTCAGTCGCGACGAACTCAAACAGCATGACATGCGGACCGCGGGATTCGATGATCCCAGTTTGCGCTATTTCATCGGCGACGTGCGCGATGCCGGACGCCTGGAGCGCGCCCTGGCCGGTATCACCATTGTCGTCCACGCTGCGGCACTCAAGCAGGTGCCGGCCTGTGAATACAACCCCTTCGAGGCGATCCAGACCAACATCATCGGCGGCCGCAACGTAATTGACGCCGCCATCGACCAGGGAGCGAAGCGCATCCTGGCGCTGAGTACTGACAAGGCGGTCAATCCCATCAATCTCTACGGCGCCACCAAATTGTGCTCCGAAAAGATGTTCGTACAGGCCAACGCCTACGCCGGAGCCCAGGAAACCCGCTTCAGCTGTGCGCGATATGGCAATGTTGTCGGAAGCCGGGGCAGCGTGATTCCGATTTTCCTGGAACAGCGAAAGCGCGGCCGAATTACCGTCACCGATCCCCGCATGACCCGGTTTTGGCTGACCCTGGAACAGGGCGTCAGGTTCGTGGTGCGCTGCATCGAACAAATGCACGGTGGAGAAATCTTTGTGCCAAAGATTCCCAGCATGAAGATTACCGACCTGGCGGAAACGATCGCCCCGGGCTGCGCCATCGAATGCGTCGGTATCCGTCCCGGCGAAAAACTGCACGAGGTTCTGGTGTCGGAAGATGAAGCGCGCAATACCCTCGAGGCGGAGGACATGTACATCATCCAGCCCGCGCATTCCTGGTGGCGGCGCGAGAATTGGGGAAATGCGAGGCCACTGCCGGAGGGTTTTCGCTATACCAGTGACGCCAATGATCGCTGGCTTAGCGAACGGGAGCTGTGGGAACTGATCAGCCCGGAGATGAATATTGAACCCGGGGTTCGAGCCCGTATTCCCGCTTAGAGCCGGTCCATCATGAGCACGACTTCCCTGAGTTCGCATATCCTGGCCATCGATGGAGGTTCGCCGGTGCGCGAGACGCTCCTGCCCTATGGCCGGCAATCGATTGATGAGGACGATATTGAGGCGGTGGTCGAGGTTCTGCGCTCTGCCTGGCTGACCACGGGTCCAAAAGTTGCTGAATTTGAGGAAGCATTCGCGGCGCGGGTGGGCACAAGCCATGCCATCAGCTTCAGTTCAGGCACGGCCGCATTGCACGGAGCGGCATTCGCCGCCGGATTGCAACCCGGCGACGAGGCCATCACTTCTCCCCTGACATTTGCCGCCACGGCGAATTGCGTTCTGTATCAGGGCGCGATTCCGATATTCGCCGATGTCTCCCGCGACACTCTAAATCTGGATCCGGACTGCGTGCGCGAACGAATCACGGAAAAGACGAAGGCTATCCTTCCGGTCGACTATGCCGGGCATCCGGCCGATTTGGATTCACTGCTGAAAATTGCCGGCGCGCACGGGCTCGTTGTGATTGAAGACGCCTGCCACGCTCTGGGCGCAGAATATCGGGGACGCAAGGCGGGCGCGATCGCCGACATGACAGTATTCAGCTTCCATCCGGTCAAACATCTCGCCACAGGCGAAGGCGGAATGGTGGCGACCGATAATTCGGTGTTCGCCGAGACCCTGCGCCGCTTCCGGAATCACGGAATTTCCAGCGAGGCTCGCCAGCGCCAAACCGCCGGGCAGTGGCACTATGAGATGGTGCTGCTGGGTTTCAATTACCGGCTGACGGACTTCGCCTGCGCTCTTGGTCTCTCGCAACTGAAGAAGCTGGATATGAATCTGGCGCGGCGCAGGGAAATCGCCGCCAGGTACAATGCCGCGTTGGCCGACGTTCCCGGCGTGGTTACGCCCGCGGTTCGAGACGGCATCAATCCGGCATGGCACTTGTATCCCATCCGCCTTGTGCTGGCGAAGCTCAGAACAGACCGGGGACAGATATTCCGGGCGTTACGCGCTGAGAACATCGGCGTCAATGTTCACTACATTCCGGTTCATCTCCATCCGTATTACCGGGACCGGTTTGGTTTTCGCGGTGGCGAGTGCCCGGTCGCCGAGGATGCCTATGAGCGGTTGATCACCCTGCCCATGTTCCATGGCATGAGTGATCGCGATGTGGAGGATGTGATTACCGCGGTGAACAGGGTCATACGGCATTACAGCCTATGAAAAACGGCTCATTACAAAGGGAGTCTCGTGATCCCTCGGCTGTCGAAGTGGCGGGAACTGCCCAAACAGAGGCCTGGAGGGGCGACTTTGGCCGCGAGTATACGGATCGCAACACGATGGATGTCGCCGCTCTCGACGCTCTCTGTCACAAACGCTATGGAATGAGCCGTACGCAAATCAACGAGATCTTTCTGCGTGACATCCCGAAGGAAGCCAGCTTTCTCGAAGTCGGTTGTAACACCGGTAACCAATTATTGCTGCTGCGAGAGATGGGATATTCGCAACTCTCCGGTGTCGAACTGCAGCCTTACGCCCTGGAAATTGCCCGCTCGCGTTTGACCGGGGTTTCATTATTGGAGGCATCTGCCTCGGATCTCCCGCACGCAGACGCGTCGTTTCAAGTCGTTTTCACTTCGGGTGTCTTGATCCACATCGCACCGGAAAATCTCTCCCGCGCACTGGGCGAGATTCACCGATGTTCCAGGACTTACATCTGGGGGCTCGAATACTATGCGCCCGAGGCGACCGAGGTAAATTATCGCGATCACAGCCGGCTGCTCTGGAAGATGGATTACGCGCAGCGCTATCTGGATCTATTTCCAGACCTCGAACTGGTGCGCGAAAAGCGATTTGCTTACCTCGACGGTCCGAATATCGATGCCGGATTCCTGCTCAAAAAGAGACGATGAACCGTCCCATCCGTCCCCGGGCTTTTTTGCGGAGGAGTTTTGAGAATAGTCGCCATCATCCAGGCGCGTATGGGTTCGACGCGGCTGCCGGGCAAGGTGCTCGCCGATATTAACGGCCAGCCGATGCTTCAGCGGGTAGTGGAGCGCACCCGCGCCGCAAGGATTCTGGACGAGGTCGCAGTCGCTACGACCGAAGAGCCCGCCGACGATGCCGTTGCTGCTTTCTGCCGGAGGCACCAGTACCCCATTTTCCGCGGCAGCGAAATAGATGTTCTTGACCGCTATTACCAGGCATCCCGGGAATTTGCCGCCGATGGGATCGTCCGAATCACCTCCGACTGCCCATTGATCGATCCGGACGTCACTAACAAGACAGTGCGCGCGTTCCTCGAGCAAAAACCTGATTACGCTTCCAATTCGCTGGATCGCACCTATCCACGCGGACTGGACACTGAGGTGATTGCCCGTCCCGCGCTGGAAAAAGCCTGGCGCGCAGCCAAGGCTGGTTACCAACGCGTTCACGTAACTCCATACATTTACGAGAATCCAGGCCAGTTCAGGATTCTCTCCGTCACTGGAGACGAGGATTACAGCGTCTATCGCTGGACGGTCGACACTGCGGAAGACCTGGAATCTGTCCGCGCCGTTTACGCCCATGTGAAGGGCGACCTATTTCCGTGGACCGAAGTGGTTTCACTGCTGCAACAGAAGCCTGAGCTTGCGGAAATCAATCGGTCGGTTACACAGAAGGCTCTTCACGAGGCTTGATGCGATTGATGTCTGAGGCTGCGAAGCGGCTGCCAGTTTCTCGCTCGGTAATATTTCTTTAACTATGAAGATTCTGGCCGTTCATTCAGAAGACGATCCGGATCAGGGCCTATGGGCCGGTTTGCATTGGGACCGGATCGTCGACCTGGGACTCGGCGGGGCAAGGACCTATGAGAGATGGGCCGCTAGGTTCGCTTGTTCCGTCAGACCTCTGGATGCCTTTCGCAGTGGATTCGATGATCTTCGCCACGTAGCTGACTTGCTGGCGCGGGGAACTGGCCGGCTTGTCGACCGTTACGATCTCGATTGGTGGGAGATCATGTCAATCCTTCTCGTCGAACAACTGCAGAGAGTGATTTTGCTGCAGAAGTTCGTGCAAACGCTTGAGCCCGGCGACGAGGTGCACGTCTCGCGGCCGGGATTTCATGCAGATGTTTTACGCCTGTTGCTGGGGAGCCGTTTGCAAATCTTTCCCGTCGAGAAGGATGCAAAACGCGGTCTGCCTCACTATTGGCGGGTTTCCACCAGGCTTTCGCGCAGGCAGATCGTCGATATTTTCTGGGATAAGTATGATCCGGGCTACCAGGTACGCGGCCGTCTCCTTGGAGGGCGCAGAACTTCGGCACAATCCGCGGTCCTCTTGCCCACTGCCTACGTGAACGTCTCGCGTACCGGATTCGAATACGCCAAGACGTTTCCCGAAGAACGCTTCCTTCTTGTGACGACGCGCCGAAGCGGCTGGGTACAAAAACTCCCGCCGAATGTTGCGGCCGCGTGGTTGTCTTCTTATGCATCGGTTCGCGACCGCTCTAGCGAGAGCCGCGAATTGCAGGCGCGGTGGGAATCCCTGAGGCGGGAATTGACAGAACTGCCGGAATTCGCCGCGCTGGACCGGTTGGGGCAACTCACCAGCTTTACCGAGAAGATCAGGCACGGATTCGAGGTCCGCGATGCCTGGCGAAACGTCTTGGATCGCGAACCCGTGCAAGCCGTGCTTTGCGCCGACGACACCAATCCCTACACGCGTCTCCCGCTGCTCCTCGCTCGGGGGCGGGGCTTGCCCAACGTTGGCTGCCACCACGGAGCGCTGGATGGACGTTATTTTTATAAGCGCAGCCATGCTGATGTCATTTGGGCGAAGGGGGAAATGGAAAAAGACTATCTGGTTCGAGTGTGTGGCGTTCCCGGCGATAAAGTCGAACTGGCCGCCCCCGCGCGGCCGCAAATCTGGGCCGCGGCCGATCGCTCCGTCGGCAACGGCTTCCGGCCTTATCTCGTTTACTTTTCCGAGCCCTCCGAAGTATTCGGAGGCCGGGCGGAGGAATTTTACCGGGATGTGCTGCCGTCATTGGCGAGTTTGGCGTTGGCCCATGGCCGCCGGTTGATAGTGAAGCTTCATCCGGCCGAGAGCGAGCAGGAACGCCGTCGAACGCTGGACACCGTGCTCTCCGCGGAGCAACGCCGCGTCTCTCGGGTGGTCAGTGGGCCTCTTGCAGAAGAATTGCTGACGAAAACCTGGTTTGGGGTTACGGTGCTTTCCACCATGGCCATGGAGTGCGCCGTCCGTGGAATCCCATGTTTCCTGTGCAAGTGGCTGGACTTCTCGCACCACGGATACATTGAGCAGTTTATCCGCTACGGAGTGGGGATCGGGTTGGATGGTCCGGGCGAAATAGAGAAGATCCCGCAATATTTGCAGGAGCGCGCAGTGGCGCCGGGCGTGCGCGACGATTGCTGGCGTCCCGTTGCGCCGGGACGCTTGCGCGAACTCATCGATTCCTCCCAGAAAATCTGCACTCCAGCCGCCAGTTGAACGGACCAGCACGCGGGAGAAGAAAGAAGCGAGCAGGAACGTGGGGACACTTCTAATTCGGGCGGATGCCAGCGTCAGTATGGGCACAGGACATGTCATGCGATGTCTGGCTCTGGCACAGGCATGGCAGGATGCGGGAGGGAAGGCGGTACTTGCCTCGGTTGACCTTCTGCCGTCGGTGCGCGAGCGCTTGCTTTCGGAAGGAGTTGAGGTAGTTTCGTTGGAAAGCGCGCCCGGAAGCGCGGACGACGCGAGATGCGCGACAGAATTGGCCAATCGATACGCGGCTGCGTGGGTCGTTGTTGACGGATACCACTTCTTGGCGGACTATCAGCAGAAATTGAAAACCGCAGGTTTGCGGGTTCTCTTTCTAGACGACAATGGGCACGCCGATCATTATGCCGCCGATCTGGTTCTCAACCAGAACGTTCACGCCGACGAAAGCTATTATCGGAGCCGTGAGCCTTATACTCGTCTTCTTCTCGGCACGCGCTACGTTCTGTTGAGACGCGAATTTCGAAGCTGGAGCAATTGGAAGCGTGAAATCGCGCCCGTTGGGCGCAGAGTTTTGGTCAGCATGGGCGGCAGTGATCCAAGGAACGTGACCGCATCTGTGATGCAGGCACTTAGGTCGATCGCGGTTGACGGCCTGGAGGTGGCAGTTGTGGCCGGCGGCAGCAACCCGCATCTCGGTTCATTGGAGCGAACCGTAGAATCGTACGACGGCGGTTTTCGGCTGCTGAAAAATGTGCTGAATATGCCGGAGCTCATGGCCTGGGCCGACGTCGCGGTGGCCGCTGCCGGCACTACTTTCTGGGAAATCTGCGCGCTGGGTTTGCCCTCCATTCTTGTGGTGCTCGCAAAGAATCAGCGGAGCATAGCCGAAAGGGCCACACAGCTCGGCGCCGCCGAAAATCTCGGGGATTCCTCGAGTGTGACTGCAACGATGATAGCGAACGCCCTCCAGAAGCTGCTCGGCAGCCCTGAAGAACGGGAAATTAGGTCGCAGTGTGCCCGCAGGCTTGTCGACGGAAGGGGCTCCCAGCGCGTTCTTACATTTCTCTCGGACTTGAAGTTGCGGCGAGCCAACGACGGGGACGGCCAGTTGTTCTGGGACTGGGCGAATGATCCGGGCACCCGCGCCTCGTCCTTCACCTCAAAGACCATTTCCTGGGAGGAACACGTTGCCTGGTTCCGCTCGAAGCTGGCCGACCCGCAAGCGATTCTTTATACAGCGACTAATGGCGAGGGCACGCCGCTTGGGGAGGTGAGGTTTCAGCTCCGTCAGGATGCGGCAACCCTATCCATAAGCCTGGGAAAGGAGTTCCGCGGGCACGGTTGGGGCCGGAGGATACTTGAGGGCGCAATCCATCAACTCTTTCACGATTACCACGTACAATTCATTGACGCGTACGTGAAACCCGAAAACGAAGCGTCTCTGCGGCTCTTTGCCGGTTCGGGCTTCAAGCGTATGGGCTCGGAGACTATCGAGGGTCAGCAGGCAGTGCATTTTGTGTTGAGACGGGGCGCATAGTGATTGGAGCATGGAGATAGGGAATCACAAGATTGGGCCGGGCGCAGCCGTTTACATCGTTGCCGAACTTTCAGCGAACCACGCTCACAGGTTCGAGAGAGCAGTGGAGATCATCCAATTGGCCAAAGATGCCGGCGCCGATGCCGTCAAGCTGCAAACCTACACTCCCGATACCATGACGCTCGACAGCCGGCGGGAGGAATTCTGCATCAGCGGCGGCACCATCTGGGATGGCCGGAACCTGCACGATCTTTACCGCGAAGCTTACACGCCCTGGGACTGGCAGCCTAAGCTCAAGAAAGTGGCGGAGGATTTGGGCCTGGATTTATTCTCCAGCGCCTTCGATTCGACTGCGGTGGATTTTCTCGAGACGATGGACGTTCCCGCCTACAAGCTGGCATCGTTCGAACTGGTGGACCTCCCTTTAATTGAGAAGATGGCGCGCACTCGCAAGCCGCTGATTATGTCGACCGGCATGGCCACCGTGGAGGAGATTGAGGAAGCCCTGCAAACCGCCCGCCAGGCCGGAGCGACGCAGATTGCCCTGCTGAAATGCACGAGCGCCTATCCTGCCCAGGACGATGAGATGAATCTGCGCACCCTCCCGGAGATGGAGAAGAGATTCGGCCTGCCCGTGGGCCTTTCGGATCACACGATGGGAATCGCAGTCCCGGTTGCAGCCGTTGCGCTGGGCGCTTGCATCATTGAAAAGCATTTGACTCTTTCCCGCTCGATTCCCGGTCCCGATAGCGCTTTTTCGCTCGAGCCGTCCGAGTTCAAGGCCATGGTGGGAGCGGTGCGGAGCGCCGAAAAAGCCTTGGGGAAGGTGCACTTCGGCCTTAGTGAGAAGGAGAAAGCCAGCCGCGCTCATCGCCGTTCGCTCTTCGTTGTGGCAGATATGAAAAAGAACGCACAGTTTACGACCGCCAATGTGCGCTCGATCCGTCCCGGGCACGGGCTGCACACCCGGCATTTGCAGGAAGTGCTGGGGAGGCACGCTTCGCGAGACATTGAACGAGGGACTCCATTGGCCTGGGATCTCATCGTTTGATGAGCAAGTTGCCTTAGCCGATGTGCGCGGGTTCCCCATTCGTTATTCTGCGCGTCACACCTGAACCCGAAAAAGCGTTTAGACTATGGCATCGTGGTTGCCGGTCCACTCGCAAAGCGGCCGGTGTTCGCCCAGGATTTCATCCTCAAGGAAAGCGGTCGGAGACCTCTTTTGATATCCGAGTTGCGAGAAACGGCAGGCTCAAGCCCCTCTCCATCGAACGGCTCGGAAACACTGATCTTTCGCTCCGAGATGGGCCGGATTTCGCGGCAGTCGGGCGTGGCGTTTGCGGGGACGATTTTCACAGCGGCTTTTGGCTATGTCTTCAAGGTTTATCTCGCCCGCGTGCTGGGAGCTGAGGCGCTCGGCCTCTATGCCCTGGGGATGACCATAATCGGGCTCCTCGGTTTGCTCAACGCGCTTGGACTGCCACAGTCCGCCGTGCGTTTTGTAGCAGTCTATGCGGCTTCGAACAGATACAGTGAGCTGGCTTCTCTGCTTTGGAAGGGTTCCGGGGTTCTGTTGCTGGCGAATCTGGTTTTTGCCGCTCTCTTACTGAAGGCCGGACCCTGGGTTGCGGTTCACTTTTATCATGCGCCCGCGCTTACCAGGTATTTCCCCCTGTTCGCGGCGATCATGGTTGTGGGCGCTTTGAATTCGTTTTTTGGCAAGGTGCTCGCAGGCTACAAAGAAGTCGGCCTTCGCACGATCGTCACCAGTTTTGTTTCCAGCCCTCTGACCATGGCGGTCACGGTGGTGCTGGTTGCCTTGGGAGGTGGGCTAGGCGGATATCTCTGGGCGCAGATTTTCAGCGGTGCCGTCGTCCTGATTCTGCTGGCTTGCCTGGTCTGGCGGCTTACTCCTGCGGCTGCCCGTTTCAAGAATTTCGGGAATCTTCGCCTTGACCCTGAGATTTGGTCGTTTTCCGCGGCAGTATTCGGCATTGGCCTTCTCGAGTTGATCATCGTGCAAACCGACCGGGTTGCCCTGGGGTATTACCGCGGCGTTCGAGATGTTGGCATTTATGCGGTGGCAGCGGCTCTGGTTGCTTATGAGTCGATCATCCTGCAGTCGGTGAACCAGATCTTTTCGCCAGTTATTGCAGATCTTCACGCGCGCGAAGAGCACGCCGTGTTGGGGCGCCTCTTCCAAACGCTCACCAAGTGGGTGCTGGGGCTGACCTTCCCTCTGACCGTAGTGATTATTGTTTTCGCGCGGCCGATCATGGGCATCTTCGGTCGCGAATTTGAAGCCGGCTGGCCCATCCTGATCATCGGTACCTGCGGCCAACTGGTGAACTGCGCGGTGGGGTCGGTCGGATATCTTTTGTTGATGTCCGGTAATCAGCGGCGTTTGATTCGCGTGCAGGCCGCAATGGCAGCGTTGGTCGTACTTCTTTGCGTGGGGCTGGTTCCGGTGTGGGGAATGTGGGGCGCGGCAACGGCCGCGGCACTGACCAATATTGGCATGAACGCATGGAATCTTTTTGAGGTGCGCTCGACGCTCCGGCTCTCGCCTTACAACCGGAGCTATGCGAGGCTAATACCTTCCATGCTTGGGGCGCTGTCTGTGACTTTGCTGGTGAGCCTGCTGGCACGCCCCGGCTGGCACAATTGGCTGATAATCCTGTTTGCCCTGTTGTTGGCTTATGGCGTCTTCGGAGCGGTGAGCCTCGCGATCGGGCTGAACGCGGATGATCGTTTGGTCGCCGATGCCATATGGGCGCGCGTGCGGGGCAACTTCGGCAGGATCATGCCGGGAGTTCAGCCATGAGCGAGTTCCGCCAGATCCGTGTTCCTGAGGACTTGTGTGCTGCCGCGGAATCGAAGTTTGGCAATGGTTTCGGCAGTGTGGACGAGCTGGTTGCCTTCCTGCTGCAGGAGTTGATGAGGGGAGATACTGTGAGCCTAGATCGCGCGGAGCAGGAAGCTGTGGAACAGCGCCTCAGAGACCTCGGATATATGTAGACAACCGTCCTTCTTGATTTAGAAAGGTCGCTTAAGGAAATCCGCACGATGCGCAATGTATTGACTCAGGCGTGGCAGCGGGGCAGGGGGTTCGTCCCCACACACGGCTTTGCATTCGGACGTCCCCTGGTGGTGCTGCAAAGCGACGACTGGGGACGGGTCGGCCTGCGCGAGGATGCCTGGGAGGAGGTTCAGCGTTTCGTGCCCAACCTGGGCGAGCGCGCCTACGACTGCTACAGCCTCGAAACTGCGGAAGACCTTGGCGCGCTCGCGTCCTTGCTCGGCCGCCACCGCGACTCCACGGGCCGGCCCGCGTGCCTGCAAATGAACTTCATTCTGGCCAATGTGGACTTTGCGAGAGTGGCTGCCGACGATTTTCGAAACATTCACCTTGTTCCTCTCACCCACGGCCTTCCCGAGGGCTGGGAACGTCCCGGACTTTTCGAGGCCTATCAGGAAGGAATCGAGGGTGGTCTGTTTTCCCCCTCCTTGCATGGAACCACTCACTTCTGTCGCCCGGCGGTAGAGCGTGCTCTGGCGGATCCTGGCGAACGAGGCCTCCAGATACGCGGGTTATGGAGAGCCGGCGTGCCCTACATTCACTGGCGCATGCCGTGGATTGGATTCGAGTACTGGGATCCCGAGCAGGAAGAAGAAAAGCGATTCCTGAATCCAGAGACTCAGGAACAGTTAATCGCCAGCGCGGCCGAAATACTCAGCAAATTGTTTTCCCGGCGCCCTCGCTCGGCGTGCGCGCCTGGTTATCGCGCCAACAACGATACGCAGCGGGCGTGGTTCAAAAGTGGAGTTCGCGTAGCACAAAATGGTCCAAGCGATCAAACGCTGCCACATTTCGATCGCAACGGCATTTTGCAGCTCTCGCGCATCATCGACTTCGAGCCGGCCATTGATCCGCAGTTATCCATTGCGGCGTGCATGGCGACTGCAAGCGAATGTTTTGCCCGCGGTTTTCCCGCCATCATCTCCATTCACTCTATCAATTTTCATTCCGCCATCAAGGACTTCCGGACGCGGACGATTGAACTGCTCGATCAGTTTCTTGCCGCGCTGGAATCCAGGTTTTCCGATCTCTTGTATGTCTCCGATGAAGATTTGTATCAATTGGTCGATACGGGAAAACTCGAATCGCAAGGACCTGTCGTAAGAGTGCCCGTGTCCAGACGTATCTTCGCTCCGGGACTTGCTTTCAGGCGGGGAGCATAAATGCCGGCTCCGAAATCGGTGGTGCTGGTCACGGTGGATTGCTTGCGCGCCGATCACTGCAGCTTCATGGGCTACGGCCGGCCGACCACCCCCTTCCTGGATCAGCTCGCCGGGGAAAGTTTTGTTTTCCCCGCCGCTATCGCGGTCGGCGTCCCAACCTATTATTCTGTTCCCGCGATTCTTGCTTCGCGCTACCCGCTCGCTTTCGGGCGCGAGATCATCGGCCTCGCCTGCGAAGAACAGAATCTCGCTTCAGTATTTAAGAGCGCCGGCTATACCACCGCATTTTTCGGAGCCGCCAATCCCTATCTTTCCGCGCGCTTCGGATATGACTCTGGCTTTGATACCTTTGAGGATTTTCTGGAGGACGGCCCGGATTCCAAGTCTACGCCTCCTTCTTCGGCGCGCAGAGCCGGTTGGACGCGAGACTTGAATCAGATCCTAAGCAAAATCAGCCACAACCTCGGCCCCATGGGCGGGCTCTATGACGAGTTATATTTTCACTATTGCCAACGCTGGGCGGCATCGGTACCAAAATCGCTCGACGCGCTGCGCCGCTTCCCGTCCGCCGATGTTATCGTGGACCGTGCTGCGCTGTGGCTGGCCTCTGTGGGCGAGAAGCCTTGCTTCCTGTGGCTCCATCTCATGGATCCGCACTCCCCGTACTATCCGAAGGCGGAGGCTCAACAGTTGCTCGGGGGCAAAACGATGAGCCCCAGCCAGGCACAGTACCTGAACGCGTCCTGGAACCGCTCAGACCTCCAGCCCGGAGCTCTTCGCAAGAACCGCGAGCAAGTCATCATGCTCTATGACTCCGCGGTTCGCTGGGTGGATGCGCAAATTGCACGTCTCGTGGAGATCATTCGTCAATCGGGGCGCTGGGAGAATTGCATCTTTGTGCTGACCGCCGATCACGGAGAGGAATTGCTCGATCACGGCGGGAGATATCACGCGCCTTCGAGCCTGACCGAAGAGTTGATTCATGTTCCACTCCTTCTTCGCGCAGGCGGAGTAAAGAGTCGTGGGTTGTCCGCCACGCCTTTCAGCCTTCTGCATTTGGCTCCAACGTTGCTCGAAGCTGCCGGAGTGTCGGCCTGTGAGGACTTTCAAGGGAAGAGCCACTGGAGAGAAATCTGTGAAGGAAGAACTTGGGATGAGCCGGCCCTGGCGGAATGCATTTCAGGTTGTACCAACCCTTTTCGAGCCGAATTGCGGCTCGGGCACCGAATCATCGCGGTCCGAGAAAAGAAATACAAAATGGTTTTGAATTTTGACACGCAAGGTGGAGAGCTTTTCGATCTCGAGGCCGACCCGGCTGAGCGAAGCCCTTTGCCGAAAGACGCCGCGAAGGCAGAGCGCCGGCGTCTGTTGCAGCTCGCGCTCCAGCACTTGAGCAAATCACGGCGCCACCGTTCCGAGATATACCTGCGCACCCGGCTGCGTGAGATGGGACCGGTTCTCTCCCGCTCCAGGCAGCCGATGGCTTCAAACGTTGCGACACGGATGTAGAAACCTGAACCGAATGAAGCCCATCCGCATCCTGGTCGATTCCTTCGCCGACGACGATCTTACCAACGCGCAGATGATCAACGCGCGCGAGATCGTCTGCCGCCTTGACCCGCCACGCTTTTTTGTCACCATCTTCTACCGGGAGAGACCTGCAGAGGAGATCAGGCGGCGGTCCAATACGCGGCTGCTTCAGCTTCCAGCACGACTGCAGACGATCCCTCTGTTTGCCAGGTACATGCTGGGAGGGCACGATATCCTGTTCTATCTCAAGGCTTCGCCTGCCAGCCGATGGTACATGAAGCTGCGGCCAGCTCTGCGCCGCCAGTGCTTGACCGTGGGGACCATTGAGTCGCAGACCAATTGGCAGGACGGAAGTGTCACACCGCAGGCACGGCGTCTCTTCGAGGAGACGATTTTGCGCTGCGATTACCTCTACAGTAATTCGGAAATGGTCAGACGCAGCCTGGAGACCAATTACCGGCTGCCCAGCGAAGTGATCGCCACGGGGGTCGACACCGATTTTTTCACGCCCCATTGGCAAAGGCCGCCGAACTTGCGCCCACGCGTGCTTTATGTCGGCTCGCTGCGTCCATTCAAAGGTCCGCAGGTTGTCCTTGACGCTGCCCAGCGTCATCCTGAGGCGGATTTCGTCTTGGTGGGAGACGGTTTGATGGCGCAGGAGCTGCACTCCAAGGCCGAAAATCTTCCCAACGTAACCATGAGAGGATCGCTAAGCCGGATTGCCGTTCGTGAAGAATATCGACGCGCTGACATTTTCCTGTTTCCCTCCCGATGGGAAGGATCGCCCCGCGTGTTGTTGGAGGCAGCCGCCAGCGGCTTGCCCGTGGTGGCGCGCAGAGACTACGAACCCGAATCAGTGATCGACGGCGAAACTGGCTATCTCGTGGCCAACTGGGATGAGATGATGAACCGGCTGACGCAACTGATTGCAGACGGCGATTTGCGACAAGAATTCGGCAGGGCCGCGCGTTCGCACATCATGCGCTTCGGCTGGGATGTGATTGTTCGGCAGTGGGAAGCGACATTTTGCAAATTGGTTTCCGCTTTCGAGGAGAGGAGCGGCTCGCGCTCTTGATCCGACGACTAGTCATCGTGACCGAGATCATCGCGCCATATCGCATTCCCATTTTTAATGCCTTGGCCCATCGCAAGGAGATCGATCTGCAGGTTATTTTCCTCTCGGAAAGCGACCCCAGCTTGCGGCGGTGGCACGTCTACAAGGAGGAAATCGACTTCCCGTACGAAATTCTTCCTTCTTTCCGCCGTCGGCTGGGCCGATATCATTTGCTTCTGAATCGCGGGATGCGGGACGCCTTGGCGCGAGCAAATCCAGACGCAATCTTATGTGGCGGTTACAACTATCCTGCCTCCTGGCAGGCTGCCTTCTGGGCCAATTCCAGGAGGATTCCGTTTCTACTATGGTCGGAGAGCACGGCTCTGGATCACCGGCGCAGCCACTGGCCCGTCGAATTCATGAAGAGCCGTTTCCTGCGTTTGTGTCAAGGATTCGTTGTTCCGGGCAAGTCATCGCTCGACTATCTGAAGCAACTTGGAATACCGGCGGCACTGATCTTCAAGGCGCCCAATGCCGTCGACATTTCTCTGTTCTCGAAATTAGCTGCCGCCTGTCGAGACCGGCAAGCAGCGGTCCGGGCGCAAAACCGTCTTCCGGCGCGCTACGTTCTCTTTGTAGGTCGGCTGGTCAAGGCCAAGGGAGTGCTTGATCTGCTTGAGGCCTATGCCCGTCTTGATCCGGAGGTTCGCTCGCAGGTTGGGTTAGTATTTGTGGGAGATGGCGAGGTGCGCCAGACGTTGATGGACCGAAGCTCTACCATTCAGCGCGGGCAAATTCAATTCGCCGGTTTTGTTCAGCGTGAGCGCTTGCCGGAATTTTACGCATTGGCGGAAGCGTTGGTTTTTCCTACCCACAGCGATACTTGGGGACTGGTAGTCAATGAAGCGATGTCCTGCGGCTTGCCGGTGATCGCGAGCAGCGTTGCCGGATGTGTCGCCGATCTGGTGGAGGAGGGTTGGAATGGATTCATCGTTCCGCCGCGCGATCCGGCGCGGCTTGCGCTTTCCATGGCTCGCCTGGCGGTGAACCCCGGGCTGGGACTTAGAATGGGCGCGAACAGTTTGCGGCGAGTGCAGGAGTATTCCCCGGCAAATTGGTCGGATGGACTTGTCCAAGCCATTCAGTCAGTGAAGCGAGGTCTGGCATGAGCTTGCGTTCGAGGGCCCTGCTTATCCCGGCGATCCTGTTGGGGTTGGGCGCTTTGTTCTTGCTTCTCGTACGCAATCCTGCTGATTTGGCCAACACAACTTATCTCGGTGGAATTGTCGCGTTGGAAATCGCCTTTGCCGGTTTGGCCCGGTTTGAGGACTTGTTCTTCCCGCTGTTGATGAGCGCCTTCCTGTTAGCGGGCATGGATTTGCCGTTTTACTCCCTTGCCGTTTCCTTGCGATGGCTCTTGCTCGCGGTGGGAGCGCTGGGAGGTTTTCTCATCTGGTTGAAGAGCCCACAGCAGCGTCACTTTGGATCAATCCATCTTGTCGCCGGGTTTTGTGTCGTGGCTGCATTGGTTTCGGCAACGGTATCGGAAACGCCGCGTACTGCCGTATTAAAAGCGCTCAGCCTGTTTCTGTTGTTTCTCTATGCGGTTTCCGGCGCCCGTCTGATGATTGCGGGACGCGAACACGTGTTTGTAAACAGACTGGTGCTCGCCTGCGAGGCGCTGGCATACTTTTCGGCCGCTTGCTATTTCGTTTTGAGGTTTGATCTGTTCGGCAACCCCAATGCGCTTGGCGCGATCATGGGCGTCGTCCTGATTCCCATCATGCTCTGGGCCGCGCTGGTGGCCGAAAGCGAGCGGCTGCGCCGTCGAAGGTTTCTGGCGCTGGCGCTGTGCGGCGCCCTGCTTTATTACTCGGCCTCGCGCGCTTCGATCCTGGCTGCGGTCGTGACCGTGGTGGTGTTTACGCTGGCGATCCGGCATCAACGGCTGCTTTTCCAGTGCGCGCTAGTGTCGGTCTTTTTGGTTACGCTGTTTCTGGTAGTGAACCCGTCTCGCTGGGATTCCTTTGTTTCGACGGTTACGGAACGAGTCTACAAGCAAACCGAAGCCAATCCCGGAGTATTCGGATCCCGTGTCACCCCCTGGGCTCAGACGATTTCCGTAGTCAAACAGCACCCCTGGTTCGGCAGCGGATTTGGCACCAGCGATCTTGGCGAACTACGCCCCGACGTCTCCGGATCCGAGCTTTACACCAGGGTAGGGACCAATCGCGAGCACGGCAACAGTTACTTGGCCATGGCGGAATACATGGGATTGCTGGGAGCTGCTCCTTTTGTAATCTTATTGCTGATGGTCTTGCGAGTCACGGTGCGGACGCTTGCCTGGGTTCGCAAGACGGCCGGTCCCTACCACTTCGCGGTGCCCTTCGCTCTGGTGGCTACAGCAGGATTGGTTCATGCCTCTTTGGAGGACTGGCTCTTCGCTGTGGGCTCCTATCTCTGCGTTTTCTTCTGGGTGGCAATGTTCCTTCTGGTGGATTTAGCTCCGGATCCTGAACTCGCGCGTGCAGCATCGGTGGTGGTAGCAGCTCCCGATCCGTCAACCGTCCGGCAATTCGGACTTGGGGCAGGGAGTATACTGACTCGCATCCATCGCTGAAAACAAACAGGAGTGGGAGAAGCTGGATGGCGGATGGAAGAATGCCGCGGACAACCGATCAGAAGATCGGAGCGTCTGCGCCGCAGCGGGTTCAGATCTTGGAGTGTACGCTGCGCGACGGCAGCTATGCGGTCGATTTTAAATTTACCGAGAACGACACCGCGATTCTGGCTGGCGCTCTGGGCAGACTCGGTTTCCAGTGGATTGAAATAGGTCATGGTCTAGGGCTCGGCGCTGCGCTCGCCGGGAAAGGATCGATGCCCGCCAGCGACGAACGCCTGATCGAATCTGCCAGGCGCGCCGCTCCCAACTCGAAGATCGGTTGTTTTTTTATCCCCGGAATTGGCACTGCCGAGCAGTTGAGATCCGCTCGTGCCGCTGGCCTGGATTTCGTTCGCATTGGATACAACGCTCCTGAAATCGAAGAGGTATACCCTTATCTGACACTGGCGCGCGAATTGGGCCTCACTCCATTCCTCAACTTCATGAAATCCTACGGCATTTCGCCCGAGTCTTTTGGCGAGAAGGCGAGAGGCGGAGCGGACGCCGGCGCCGAAGTCGTTTACTGCGTAGACTCCGCAGGTAGCATGCTTCCCGAAGATGTACGCAGATATCTCAGCGCCGCGCGCGAACGTTGTCCCTGCCAGCTTGGTTTTCATGGGCACAGCAACCTGCAATTCGCGGTGGCCAATAGCGTAGAGGCTGTGCGCTGTGGCGCCGCATTCGTCGACTCCACGCTTTACGGTCTCGGACGAAGCGCCGGCAATGTTCCGACCGAGGTAGCCGTGGCTGTTTTCGATAATCTTGGTTGGAATACGGGTGTCGATCTGTTCGAAGTGATGGACGCAGCGGAAGAATTTCTGGGACCGATGATCTCCCAAATGCAGCTCTACGACATGATGTCGGTGGCCATGGGATACAGCCAGTTTCATTCCTCATTTCTCCCAAAAGTAGCCACTGCGGCGCGCAAGCACAGCGTCGAATTACGAAGGCTGGTGGTGGCCATGGGCAAGCTCGATCCGGTCAATCTGAACGAGGAAAGCCTTGAACGCGTTGCGCGCAGCCTTCCCAAAGCCTCTGGCGGAAGGACGCGGACAGGACTGATGTCTTTTGCAGCTCCGGGAATTTCCGAGAACAGCATCAGCAGTTCGTTGCAGTCCGTGCGTTCGCTGGTGGAAGGAATGAACGTAACGTGTGCCAAGAGGCGAGCTCGGCCCGTGCTTGAACTGGTGGCCTCCGAGTCGCACTCGGCTGAGCTCGTACTGGCCGATCTGGTCTTGGCGGAAGGCCCGGTCGTGCTCGGGAGGGTGGTCTACGGCTCGTTTGAAGTGCTGGAGCAGGTTCTGAGGATGACGGCGAACAGCGTAGCGCTTTACCTGAACGATCTCGACGGCGGCTCGTGGGCGATGGACTGGCCTCCTTCACTGCAGGAAATTGCCGGTGCCGAACGAATCTTGCCAGTCCGCTCAAGACGCCTGTATGCGAACTACATCGATGAAGTCATCATGGCAGCGGCACAGCGTTTCGGCGATTTTTGCATCATGATCTATGGCAGACCGAACGCAGCTTTGCTGCGTCATTGCGCCGAGTCATACAAAAATGTCGTGGTCCACGGTGAGATGCCTGCTGACCCTCCCGCGAATTGCTGGCCCATCGCGGACTTCACCGACCGCGTGCATTTCGACCTGGGTCTTACGGCGGCCCTCTTTCTGTGTCCGCCGGGTCCTTCTGATGCCGCCGCCATCGGCCAGCTTCTCCTGCCGGAGGGCATCCTGATCACTGCCGGCCATTTTCCACGTCTTGAACAGGAGCTCATTTCACGATCCATCTTACGGCTCGACCCCAACCATGCCTACCGCGGCCAGATGGAAAGGTGGGTCGCCATTTCCAATCTCCTCAAGTCTACTCAACCCCAGCACTTGGCTATCCAATGACGATTCGCGAAACCGTAATGGATGTAATCGAGCGCCATAGCGACGTTACCTTCCTCATTGACGCGGAGACTCGCCGCGAGATCACTTACGGTGAGTTTCACGTTCGGGCATGCGCGTTGGCTGGCGAGTTGCGCGGGATGGGCTTGCGCAAAGGCGACCGCGTCGGGGTGATGATGCCCAACTCCTGCGAGCTGGCTGTGCTCTATTTTGGGTGTATGTATCTTGGCGCAGTCATCGTTCCCATCAACCGGGCGCTCAGCAAAAGCGAAGTCCATTTCATTCTTTCGAGTTGCAAACCGGCGCTTGTGGTGGCCGATCCCTCATGCTCCGATGCGGTGAAGGCAATGCATTCGAGCGTAGTTCAGCTGTCGTCAGAAACATCCCATTTGGAGGCCGTCGAACCTGCTGCAAGGGCGATTGAGACGCCCGAGGCGGGCCTATTCGTACCCTTCACAGAATCTACTCCGGACGACCTGGTCCTGATCATGTACACATCGGGCACGACGGCCAAACCCAAGGGTCTGGCGCACAGGATCGGCAGCATGTTCCGTAATGCAATGGCTTTCGCCAAAACCAAGAGAATCGATCGAGAGACGCGCTTTTACCTCACACTTTCTATGGCGTATATGGGGGGCTTCTACAATCTGCTCGTCTTGCCCTTTTTGTGTGGCGCAAGCGTGGTCGTGGACCACGTCTTCGATGCGCGTTCCAGCCTGCACTTCTGGGAGAAGGCCAGGAGCAATGGTGTCAACGCGCTCTGGTTCGCACCCACGGTTATGTCCATCCTGTTGCGGATGGATCGAGGCCGCGTTGGGGAAGAGTTTTGCCGCAGCTCGGTTCGCCACGCTTTTGTTGGATTTGCTCCTTTGCCGGTCAAGGTCAAACATGAGTTTGAAGATCGCTATGGCGTGCGAGTCATCGAAAACTACGGCCTCTCAGAGACGCTGTTTGTCACGGCACGGTCGAGCAACGTTCGCGATGCGGGATCGGGATACGTTGGTGAGCCGCTGCCCGGAATCCAATTGCGAATCGTAAACAGCGAAGAAGAATCTGTTCCACCATGCGAATCTGGAGAGGTGCAGATTCTCACCCCGGATCTCATGGCGGGCTACCTCGACAACCTCGGGAACCTTGTTGGGATCGACTCGTCGACATGGTTTGCCACGGGCGACGTCGGCCATCTCGATGCAACAGGATCGCTATTCATCACCGGACGAAAAAAGGATCTGATCATACGAGGCGGCGTCAACGTCAGCCCCGCCTCCATCGAAGAAGTGCTGGTGCAGGCGTCGGGAGTGGCTGATGCTGCTGTCGTCAGTATTCCCCATGAACTTTACGGCGAAGATGTCGTCGCCGTGTTGAAGCTGGAATTCGGCGTGGAACTGGAATCCATTCTGCCTGCGCTGATTTCTCACGCAAAACAGAACCTGGCCCAGCATCAGCAACCGGCGCGATATATGGCGATCGATGAGTTTCCCCGAACTTCGAGCGGCAAAGTGCAGAAGGCGCGGATTCGAGAGCTGGTGGCCGAAAAGCTGCAGATCGGGTCGCGCCCGGTTGTTTCCGAACAACCGGCTGAAGGCGCTGCCGTGCAGGGCTGAGGAACCCACTCCAGACGATGAAACCACGCGCTGAAGAACTATTGACAACATGAGGATCATCGACCTTTCGCTTCCCATCGAAGAAGGCATGATGACGTTCCCCACCCATTGGCATCCCGTGGTGGAGATCACTATTCTTGGCCGGCACGGAATCGAAGGTCGCGAAACGCGCAAACTCGTTCTCGGGACGCATGTCGGCACCCACGCCGACGCGCCCCGACATTTCATTCCCGGCGGCTCGACCATCGACGAAGTTCCTCTCGATGTGTTGATCGGTCCGGCGACGGTGGCCGATTTCGCCGGCTGTCCTCCTTTGCACGAAATCGATATCGCCGATCTGGAAAGCAGGCTTGGGACATCCGTACCCCGGCGTCTGATTTTGCGCACCGGCTGGTCCGAATACTTCGGGCAAATGAAGTTTTACCGAGAGTATCCTTTTCTTTCGGAGAAGGCGGCGCAATGGCTTGTGGAAAAGGGCGTGCGGCTCATTGCCATGGATACTCCTTCGCCCGACAATCCCGCGCATTCCAGGGATTCTGCCAAAGATTCTCCCAATCACAAGGTGTTGTTGGGGTCGGGTGTTGTGCTGGTGGAGTATGTGGCCAATCTTAAGGCCTTGACGGGTTCTGAGGTAGAGCTGGTGGTTATGCCTCTCAAGCTGAAGGGATGCGATGGTTCGCCCGCCCGCTGTGTGGCGATCGAAAGGTGAGAATTTGAAAGAACAGGTGCAGGAGTGGTTGCAGAAGTGGTTTGCCGGCCGGGGAAAGATGGGCCAAGGCAGTCAACCGAACTTGCTGGTTGACTATTTTGCCGCCGGCTGGCTGACTTCCATGGAAATCGTGGAGTTTGTCACTGAGATTGAGCAACAATTCCGAATGCAGTTTTCCGAGGCCGATTTGCAGGATGCGCGTTTCGTAACCATTTCCGGCCTTTCGGAGTTGATTCTCGAACGGTCCGCCCAACCCGTACAAAGCAGGTAATGAATCCTTGCGTGCCCTCGAAGAATTGCAGAAGACGGTCAGTCCGGGGAACGGGGCCGACTCTCTCGCGAACACCGGGCCGAAATCCCGGCCACTGCACGTGGTCACCCTGACGCCTTTTTATCCTTCGTTGGAAGATTCGGTTCGCGGCTGCTTCGTTGCCGAAAGTCTTCGGCAGATGGAACTTTGTGGAGTCCGTTCGTCGGTCATCGCGGTGGAGAACATCTATCACCCGCGCCGGCAGGCAGACGTGCGTGCTCCCGCACAGTGGGTCCGCTACGCGCAGATCCCCGGAAACCTTGGCTTGTCGACCGCCGGCGGCTTTCTCGGTGTGCGCCTTCTCAGCCACGTGCGAAGCCTGCACGCGAAGCTGCCCATCGATGTGATTCACGCCCATGCGGCGCTCCCTTGCGGCCATGCTGCCTCATTTCTTTCCACACGTCTCGGCATTCCCTTTGTTGTCACGGTGCATGGCCTTGATGTATTCAACAGCTGCTTCGAGAGCGGGTCGGCCGCTGGCTGGCGGCGGAACGCCTCGTTGCGCGTCTACGAACGCGCAAGGAATGTCATATGCATCAGCGAGAAGGTGGAGCAGCGGATCTCGAATGGCGCGGGCGCTTCGGTTTCTACCGCGGTGGTCTACAACGGTACGGACGTCGAGTTCTTCGCGTCGGGATCGGCGCCGGAAGAACCGGCGACGATTTTGATCGTTGGCAATGTTCTGCGGGGCAAAGGACATGAACTTGTGTTGCGTGCCCTCGCGCGCCTGCAGCCAATGCATCCCAACCTGCAGTGCCGGATCATTGGAGAAGGAGCGGACCGGCAACGTTTTGAAATCCTCGCGCGCGACCTCGGCATCGCGGAAAGGGTGCATTTTCTCGGTCGCCGGGATCGCGCCGGAGTTGCCGCGGAGATGCGTGCGTGCACCACCTTCGTTCTTCCCAGCCGTTTCGAAGGCCTGGGCTGCGTGTATCTCGAGGCAATGGCGTGCGGCAAACCGGTGATCGGATGTCGGGGCCAGGGCATCGACGAGATCATCGAGCACGGCGTCAACGGGTGGCTGATTCCGGTGGACGGTCTCGCCGAACTGGAGCAGGGGCTGAATATTTTGCTCAGTGACGCCGGCCGCCGGCGGAAAATCGGTGAGGCGGCGCGGAATACCATCGTTACCCGCTTCACGCTTTCGCACCAGGCGGCCAACCTTATCGAAATTTACAGGCGAGCTGTGCGATGATCGCGAATCCTCGCGTGATGCCTCAACCCCGTTCTTCCCCGCGAATCTTCGCGCTTGCTGAAGGCGACCTGGGCGAGGTTGCGCGCTTCATCGCAAAGCAATCGGGCAGAGAAGCGGACGCCGTCCAGGCTCACCTGCGTTGGTTCCTGCTGGAGAATCCCGCTCGGCTGCCACGACACCCCTTGGGATTTGGCTTGTGCTGCGAGAGCGAGCTTGTCGGCTGCATTCTGTGCTGCCCGCAGGTGTTTCGCTTCCAGAAAAAACCGATCGAGCTCATGGGTTCGAGTTCCTTCTATGTAGACGAGCAACACCGTGGCTGGGGCGGCCGCATTTTCCTGAGCTATTGCCGCCTGGCGGCCACCTGGCCGCTGTTTGGCACGTCTGCGAACCTCGCTGCGGCGGGCCTCTGGAAAGCTGCAGGCGCCTCTCCAGTTCCTTATTCTGACGGTGAGCTTCTCGGAGTCCTGCGCTGGCCGCCGGTGGTTGAAGAAATCGTTCATCGTCGGCGCTCCAGTCCGGTCCTGGTGCGGCTGGCGCGAGGTCCGGCTTCCAATATTGCCGGCCTGCTTTCTTCACTCAAGATTGGTCGCCACGCGGACGACGATCTTCGGCCGCTCTCGTCTGCCGAAGAGGCAGCGGCGCTTTGCAATCATGATTTCGTGCCCAGGCTGACGGCTGAGCGGGACTTGCCCTACATTCGCTGGCGCTATTTTTCTGGCCGGGACGAAACAACTCAGATGTTCGCCTTTCGCAGCCGCCGGCCCGACAGGGAGGTCCTGGTCGCAGTAAATCAACGTTTGCGCGGATACCGCGGCCAGATCAACACGCTCAACCTGCTCGATGTTTATCCGGAGGTCGGACCTGACGAACACCTTGGCATCGTTGCACAACTGATTAGGCGCTATGGAAAGGCTGTCGATGCGGTAGTGCTGCGCAACCAGGACGAAGCCCAGCGACAGTCCTATCGCGCGAAAGGTTTTCATTGGCGGACTTTTGAGGCTCCCATTGGCTGGTTTCTCGACAGATCCAGACAGCTTGACACGCGAAACTGGTACGCGGTGCCGGCCGATGGCGACGGGCTTATCTGAATGCAACAGGCCGCCCCGAATTTCAGAAGCCGAGCGCGATCGCTTGCGATTCGGGCTACGACCCTGGCCCATCTCGATCGATTGGCCTTTCACCTGCAAACCGCAGTCCGGGCAGATCGTTTCGGTTTGATTGTCGGAGTGCATGAGACTCCGGAATCGCTGCGATCCCAATTTCGCGAACAACTCGATTGGGTCGCGCAGCGCTTTGCGATCACCAGCCTGGAAGGCTTCGCCAAAATCTGGGACCGCAACTCAGGGCGGGATGGCGCTGCCAAACCTCCCGTCCTCTTCACCTTTGACGACGGCAGAGAGAGCAACTACACCGTAGCCGCACCGTTGCTGGAATCATTTGGCGGTCGCGGCGTATTTTTCGTGGTGCCGAGATTCGCCGAGTGCCCCGCGAGTGAAGCGCTGGCCTTTTACCGGTCCCACATTAATCCCAACTCCCGGCCCGGGGACGAAACCTGGGAGGACTGGAAACCGATGAACCCGGCCCAGATTGCCGACCTCGCCGCACGCGGCCACGCCATCGGCAACCACACCATGTCTCACACGAGGCTGCGCGGGCTCTCTCCCCAGAATCTGGAGCGCGAGATTGGTGACAGTGCAGGCCGGATTACCGAGTGGACAAGAAAGCCGGTCGAGGCATTCGCCTGGACGTTTGGTTGGGATGCGGTGGACGCCGAGGCTTGGAATGTGATCAGGCGCTATCATCGGTTTTGCTTCGCGCCGTGTCCCGGAGCAATTTATGCCAGCCGGGATACGCCCTCGCTCATGTGGCGCCGGGAAATCGAGGTGAAGTACTCAAAGGCTGAATATCGTTTTCTTTACTCGGGATCGGTCGACCTGTGGTGGAGCACCCGACGGCGGCGCCTGCGCAGGATGCTTCGTGCTCAGAACGGCTGACTAGCTTTCTCAACCGGTTGGAGGTTGACGGAGGGTCAATTATTCATCTTGCGCATTCCGTGTTTCGTAACTCCCGCCCGTGATCCATCTCTTCATCAACGCGCTCGCCGCCAGTGCCGGAGGAGGGCTGACCTACATTCGCAACGTCGTGCCCTACCTCGCGGCCCGAACGGACGTACATACAACGGTTTTGGTCAGCCGGCCGGGCACTGATCAAATCGAGGCGCGAGACAATGTGGTTGTTCTTCCTGCCTCCGTGCCATCGGGTTCACTAGCCCGATTCCGTTATGAACAACGTGTGCTGCCAGATCTGCTGCGCCGCTCGGGCGCCGACATCTTGCTCTCAACGGGAAACTTTGCCACATTTCAGTCTCCCGTACCTCAGATTCTTTTGAGCCGCAACGCGCTCTACACGTCTTCCGACTTTCGTCGTGACCTGCGTCAAAGGGGCGATTACCGTCTCTGGCTGGACACCGAATTGAAGTCGGCATTTGCCCGCTGGTCGATCGAAGCTGCCGACCGAACCGTCGCTCCCAGTGCAGCTTTTGCTGAGGAACTTCATCGTTGGACCGGCAGTGAAATCAGCTCTATTCATCATGGTTTTGACCACACAGAGTTTTTTCGTGACCAAACGCCGCTGTCGTGCGAAGTCCGTGCCAAGCTTGCCGCAGCCGATGGCTGCCTGCGATTGCTGTTCGTCAGCCACTATAACTACTATCGGAATTTTGAGACTCTGTTCCGCGCAGCTGCGATTCTAAGAGGAAAGCTCCGTCCGCAGAAGGTGCGGCTCATTCTCACCTGCAAATTGAATTCGCCCGACAATCCAGGTGAGTATCGCGCCGAAAGCGCGGCGGAGTTGCTGAAGAAACTCGATCTGGAAAATGAAGTCATAGAACTCGGTACGGTTCCATATCCTTCGCTGCATCGCCTGTACACAACCGCCGACTTTTACGTGACTGCGGCATACGCGGAAACATTCGCTCACCCGCTGGTGGAGGCGATGGCCAGCGGGTTGCCCGTAATTGCCTCCGACTTGCCGGTTCATCGGGAAATCTGCGGGTCCGCCGGATTGTACTTTCCGCGCTTTTCTCCGCAAATGCTTACCGCTCGCGTTATCGAAGCGTGCAGCGCTTCCCAAACACGCGCAACCATGCAAGAAGCGGGACGGCGTCGTGCCCGCGACTTCAGCTGGAGCCGCCATGTCGACGAGTTGCTCAAACTGGCATGCGCCCTGCGCGACGGAGCATCTGCTCACTAGCAGGTTGCGCCAGTTCTCGAACTCTCGCCCTGAGCTGGCGCAAGTTTGCTTTGAAAGGGCACCGCTTCCAGTCGCGCCGCGAAGCTCTTCAGTCCCTTCGCGCTATGATTGCTTCTGAGCTTTCCCTAACATTCGATCCTTGTGTGCGGAATATTCGGCATCGCCACGCAGCGAACGCACGTCCCAGAAAATATTCTGGAGCGCGCCACTCAATCTCTTGCCCACCGCGGCCCCGACGATGGCGGCACCGTCATTCTGCGCGACTTGCCAGAAAGTGTCGAAATCGGCCTGGGCAACCGCCGCCTCGCCATTCTCGACCTCTCGCCGCTTGGCCATCAGCCCATGCACGACCCGGTCACCGGCAACTGGATTGTTCACAACGGAGAGATTTACAACTTTCGTGAAGTTCGCCAGGAACTCGAGCGGCATGGAGTGCATTTCTCCAGCCAGTCAGACACGGAAGTCGTGCTCAAGGCCTATGGTTACTGGGGCGAAAACTGCCTCGACAGGTTCCGCGGCATGTTCGCCTTTGCCATTTGGGATGCAAAACACCATCGTCTCTTTGCAGCCCGCGACCCCATGGGCATCAAGCCGTTTTACTATCACGACTCCGGCCACCAGTTTGTTTTTTCCTCAGAGGTTCGAACCCTCCTTGGAACTGGTCTTACTCCTCGGCGGATCGATTCGACTGGCCTGGTGAACTATCTCACTTTCGGATCGCTCTGCGACCCGGTGACTCTGATCGACGGCATTCACGCTCTCCCTGCCGGCCACTATCTGATCTGGGAGAAAGGACGGCTCCAGCAGGTTCAGTACTGGGACCTTGCAGTTTCAGAGCACCAAGATGAGAGCCTTCGCGAAGCGCGCCGTCAGGAGCTCGAAGTGCAAGTCCACAAGACTCTGGACGACTCGGTGCGCATGCAACTCGTAAGCGACGTGCCAGTGGGGATTTTTCTCTCCGGTGGCATCGACTCCAGCTGCCTTGTCGGTCTCTTAAGCCGGAGCGGCGTTCGGCCCAGCACCTTCTCCATTGTTTTTCGCGAAGCGGATTACTCCGAGGCGGCGTACTCGCGTGCGGTCGCGCGCTGCTTTGGCACCGACCATCATGAAATTACTGTGTCGGCGCAAGATCTGTTTGCCTCCATCATCCCTGCTGTCCGCGCTATGGACCTTCCCACCATCGACGGCATCAACACATACTTCGTCTCGTCGAAGGCGCGGGCCGCCGGCGTAAGGGTTGCACTTTCAGGTCTGGGCGGCGACGAGATTTTCGCCGGCTATTCCAGTTTTCGCACCGTGCCGCGGATGGAGCAGTTGTCCTCACTTTCGCATCACGTGCCAAGCCCGATCCGTCATCCTCTGGCCCGTGTTTTTTCCGCTCTGGCTCCCCCTAGCGATCAGAACCGCAAACTGGTTGCGCTCCTGCAAGACGGAGAAAGTTTTGTGCACAGTTATTTTCTCTCGCGAATGCTGTTTACCCCCGAGCAAAGAAATAGACTGCTTCGCACTGCCGATCCATCGGCGCTCGATCACGCCGCCGGACCGCTGAAGGATGGGTTGAGGCGCGCTGGCCATCTTGATACGATCAACCGAATTTCCTATCTTGAAGCGCGCCATTACATGCTCAACACGCTGCTTCGCGACTCCGATTTCATGAGCATGGCGCACGGATTGGAAGTACGCGTTCCTTTGATCGATCATCGCTTGGCACAGCAGGTCATGGCGCTTCCCGGCGCATGGAAACTGAATGCAGGTACGCCCAAGCCGCTGCTGGTGCAGGCGCTGCGCGGCCAGCTTCCTGAGGAGATCGTTCGCCGGTGCAAGCGCGGTTTTACCCTCCCCTTCGAACACTGGCTGCGAAAGGACCTGCGGCCGACACTTGAAGAAGCTTTACTGCGGATTAACATTGGCCCGCTGGGCGAAGCGATCGACGCGTCGGCCGCGCGCCGCGTCTGGGACGATTTCCTGAAGGGCAAGACTTCATGGTCTCGGCCTTGGTCGCTCTATGTATTGCAGACCTGGTGCGAGCAGCATGAGATCGCAGCCTGACGCGCGAGCCGGTGCATGCCTCGGCGTTACTTCGTAGCCGTCACGAGTAGGAACAGTTTCCATCTCCCGGCCAATCTTCCCACCATCCAACGCGGATATGCTTTCCAGACCATGCCGTAGAACGCCGACTGATATCGCGCGGAAGGTTGGTGAAGTAAGAGGTCGCCCGGGCTGAAAGCCAGTTTTATGCTTACGTTTCGAAAGCCCTGCATCATAGACACAACTTCTTGCTCCGTGTACGTCTTGGTGCCAGGACTTTCCAGGTAGTCGTAGACGGATCGGCGCAGTGACTTCCCGCGCCATATTCCGTAGCGCAGCCAAAGCATCAACCCGGTCAATGAAGGATGGTGATAGACCATGATTCTGGCCTGCCCGCCAGGCTTCAAGACGCGCCACGCTTCCCGAATGCAGCTGGCCGTGTCTGGACTGTGGTGCATCACTCCGTAGGAATACACCACATCGAAAGACTCGGCAGGGAATGGCAGATTTTCGGCGTCCGCGACTTGCAGATCGGGAGTATACCCAGCCAGCCGGCAGCGTAACCGCGCGCCTTCGAGGGAGGCGGCCGAGAGATCGATTCCAGTGGCATGCGCTCCTGCCTTGAGCCACTCCAGATAATCGGCTCCCATCCCCACGCCAATTTCCAGCACTTTCAGGCTGCGCGCCGATTGGAAGCCGGCAAACTCAGCGATAAAAGGCTCCAGCTCGTACCGCTTGCGCGCATGAGCCTCGAAATCCTGGCCGCTTTCCAGATAGCGGGAACCGCACGGGTCGGCGTCCCAGAATTGCCGGATGTCACTCTTCTGTTCGGCAAGAAGATCAGCCTGGGTCATGATGGCTTTTTTCGGATATTAGCAGCTTGTCGGAGATTTCGTCATTTTATCCACTGCGACTCAGGATAATATGTTGCCAGTCTCTCAACCTCGCGATGCAACAATTAGCCGATTCGATATCCGCTCCGGCTGGGCGTTCAACGGCTGCGCTTCCCGTCAGCGCGGTCGTCGCCGTGCGCAACGAAGAACGAAACCTGCCGCGCTGCCTCGCATCGCTGCGCGATATCGGCGAGGTCTACGTCGTCGACTCCCAGAGTACCGA